>OHKG01000731.1_pt1 | contig 12018 bp, 7 predicted proteins | sample 1568701 | NCBI WGS metagenome assembly OHKG01 (sample SAMEA3879529, study PRJEB24766) | human gut metagenome | biome: human-associated habitat; feature: feces | place: USA | collected 1985/1987 | reverse complement strand
ATTTCAAAGCACTCGCCGTCCAGCAGGCCATTGTAGCCGCGCTGAATGCCGATCATACGGAAGCCCTTGTGCAGGCCTGCACGGACAACGGCGCGAACTGCAGCATTCATACCCGGAGCGTCGCCGCCGCTGGTCAGCACACCAATCGTTTTGATTTGCTTTTCCATGGAAAGATTCCCTCCAATTGTTTCGTCATTTACCTATGGAGCACTTACCCTCTCTCTTTGGGCACCAGCTCCATCGCCTTGCTCAGATCATAACTTGCCTTTAGATATTATAACACAGTTCCCGCTTGAATCCAATACCTTTTTGGCACTTCGTTAAAAGTTTATTAAAATTCACAGGCGTACGTCTTGGTGTTGTTTTTGGCACACGTGCACCTGGTTTGAATCGTTCCTGCGCATGTCATTTTGTTGCAACATTCTTTTCGCCCACGATGCGCTGCAGTTCCTCAAAGAAAAGCGGATGACCTGACGTATACAGCCTGCGGGGAGCCGCCAGCTTCTGTTTTGTGTCCTCCAGATAGAAGATCACCGGCATATCACCGTCAAAAATCTCCAGCAAATTGACCACCTTTGCGTACTCCGGGCTCGTGCGGGAGGGCAGCCGGACGTAGAGCCGCCGGGCAGCATCCCGCATCTGATTGGGGCGGTTGGCCTGCGGCCTGACGGGGTTATAGCCCTCAATGGGCGAAATACTCTCGGCGACCAGACGGGCAGGTTCATCCTCTCGGATAGACAGGCGGCCCTCAATGACCACGACCGCGTTATCGTGCAGCACGTCCCGGAATGTTTCCAGTGTACGCGGGAACACGATGACCTCCATGGTGCCGGTCAGATCCTCTACGCTGGTATAGGCCATCATGCTGTTGGTCTTGGTCGTCACCATTTTGCTTTTGACAATGGTGCAGACGATGCGGACATGGCTATTGTCAGGCACATTGGCATCCTCGCCGGTCAGAGCTTTGATGGTGTGGGTAGCAAACTGAGCCGACTGCTCCCGGTAGGCATCCAGCGGATGACCAGAAAGGTACAGGCCGCTGACCTCTTTCTCCTGTTGGAGCAGCTCGGCGTGGGTATACTCAGGGCAGGGCTTGATCTCATAGCTGTCGGCGGCAGACGTATCGTCCGTGCCGCTCATCATCGAGAAGAGGTCGATCTGACCATCCAGATTCTTCCGGCTGTCACTCTCGATGCTCTTGAGCACACCCTCAGTTGCTTCGACCAGACTGCGGCGGTTGGAGCCGAGATTATCAAAGGCACCGGCCTTGATGAGGCTTTCCACAGTGCGGCGGTTCAGCTCGGCGCCATGCATCCGTTTGCAGAAATCGTACAGGCTGGTATAAGGCTTTTCCTGCCGCTCCTCTACGGAGCGCTCGATCAGCCGGGTGCCGACATTTTTTACGGCGTTCAGGCCAAAACGGATCCGGCCACTGTCCTCTGCAGTAAAGCCGCTGCCCGAGATATTGATATCCGGCGGCAGGACCTTGATCCCCAGCCGGGCGCATTCGCCGGAATACTCGATGACCTTGCCGGTGTTGTCCAGCACACTGGTCAGCAGAGCAGCCATAAACTCGCTGGGGTAATGGCACTTAAGGTAGGCTGTCTGGAACGCCACATAAGCATAACAGGCGGCATGACTCTTGTTGAAGGCGTAGGATGCAAAGCTGGACATCTCATCGTAAATTTCGTTTGCAACCTTTTCCGAGATGCCGTTTGCCACACAACCCGGGCACTCGTTGCCGGGGTCTGTGCAGCCGTGGACAAAATGTTCCCGCTCCGCCTCCATCACAGCGTGTTTCTTCTTGCTCATGGCACGGCGGACATTATCTGCCTGCCCGAACGAAAAGCCTGCCAGCTCCCGGAAGATCTGCATGACCTGTTCCTGATAGACGATGCAGCCATTGGTCACATCCAGAATGTGGGCCAGCTGCGGGGTCTTATAGCTGATTTTGTCCGGTTCATGGCGGTTGCGCAGGTAGGTCGGGATGGAATCCATCGGGCCGGGGCGGTACAGGCTGATCAGAGCGATGACATCTTCCAAATTCTGTGGCTGCAGGCCCACCAGCACCTGCTTCATACCCGAGGATTCGAGCTGAAACACGCCTTCGGTCTCACCCCGGGAGAGCATTTTGTAGGTCTCGGGATCGTCATAATCCAGCTTGGCGATGGAGAAATCCGGTTCTTTTTTCTGGATAGCCAGCTCCGCATCCCGGATGACCGTCAGGGTGCGCAGACCAAGGAAATCCATCTTCAGCAGACCCAGCTCCTCGATCTCCGTCATGTTGAACTGGGTCACGGGCAGGCCATCGTTGGTGGCAAGGGGCAGATAGTAATCCGTTGGTTCCGGGGTAATCACAACACCGGCTGCATGGGTAGAAGCGTGGCGTGGCATTCCCTCCACCTTCATGGCAGTGTCGAGCAGTTCCGTCACCTTCGGGTCCGTTTCATACATCCGCCTGAGCTCCGGCGAGACCTCCAATGCATGTTTGATGGTCATTTTGAGCTCCGCCGGGACCTGCTTTGCCACTACATCCACTTCCTGATACGGCATTCCCATCACACGGCCCACATCGCGAATCGCATTGCGGGCAGCCATGGTGCCAAAGGTAACGATCTGGGCTACATGGTCAGCGCCATACTTGCGGTTGACGTAGTCGATCACTTCCTGGCGGCGCTCGTAGCAGAAGTCCACGTCGAAATCGGGCATACTGACACGTTCCGGGTTCAGAAAGCGCTCAAAGATCAGGTTATAGCGGATGGGGTCAATGTCAGTGATACCCACGCTGTATGCTGCGATACTGCCCGCACCGGAGCCACGGCCCGGGCCCACCGGGATCCCCTGGCTCTTGGCATAGTTGACGTAATCCCAGACGATGAGGTAATAGTTGGTATAGCCCATCGTCTTGATGACACTGATCTCGTAGTTCAGGCGGTCTTTGTTGGCCTGCGGCACATTGGAACCGTAGCGGCGCTCCAGACCCTCCCAGCAGAGCTTTTCAAAGAACGCCTGGTTGTCCATGCCGCCGGGGGCCTTATAATACGGAATTTTGGTGTTGCCAAACTCAAAATCAAAATTGCACTGGTCGGCAATGATCTGTGTGTTGGCGCAGGCATCCGGCACCATGGCAAACAGATCGTACATCTCATCCGTTGTTTTAACGTAGAATTCGTCGGTCTGGAACTCCATACGGTCGGCATCCTGCATGGTTTTTCCGGTCTGGATGCAGAGCAGGATCGCCTGCATCTTGGCATCCTCCTTGCGCAGGTAGTGGGAATCGTTGGTGGCTGCCATAGGGATGCCGGTCTCCCGTGCCAGCTTGATGAGCTGGGGCAGCACAATGTTATCCTCTTCCAGCCCGTGATCCTGCAATTCAATGTAGTAATTGCCCTCACCAAAGAGGTCGCGATACCACAAGGCAGAAGCCTTAGCGCGCTCGTAATCGCCGGACAGGATCGCCTGCGGGATCTCACCCGCCAGGCAGGCAGACAGGCAGATGAGGCCTTCGTGGTATTGCTCCAGCAGCTGCTTATCCACACGCGGCTTGGAGTAGAAGCCCTCGATAAAGGCGGCAGAAACCAGCTTGGCAAGGTTTTTATAGCCCGTCTCGTTCTTGCACAGAAGGATCAGATGATTGTTGCCATCGATCTTGTTCACCTTATCAAAGCGGGTGCGGGTGGCCACATAGACCTCACAGCCGATGATTGGCTTGATGCCCGCCTTTTTGGCCGCCTTGTAAAACTGCACACAGCCGTACATCACACCGTGGTCGGTGCAGGCAATGGCAGTCTGGCCGCACTCCTTCACCCGATCCATCAGCTGGTCGATGCGGCAGGCACCGTCCAGCAGACTGTATTCTGTATGGATATGGAGGTGGACGAAGTCTCTTCCCTGCTTATTGCCCTCACTGGGTTCGATCATTTCGTTTCCTCCTTTTCCGCGTTTTTTTCCAATCGTCTGCGCAGATCTTCTGCCAGCGCTTCCAGCTTCTTCATCCGGTGCGAAAGCCCCGATTTGCTCACGGGCGGGTCAAAGCAGGCACACAGAGCTGTCAGGGACAAGTCGGGATTTTCCATTCGAATGGCCGCGGCCTGCTGCAAGACCTCGGGCAGTGTTTCCAGCGCACCCTGCTCCTGCAAAAAACGGATTGCACGGGTGGTCTGGGCATTGGCCCGGGCCGTTTTGCCCAGATTTGCGGTATCACAATTGGTCTGACGGTTGATCTGGTTGCGCAGCTGCTTGACTGCCTTCTGGGCATTCATCCGGGCTGAAGCTTCTGCCGCTCCCATAAACGCAAGGATGCGCTCCACACTGGCGCTGCTTTTGACGTAAATCAGATTTACGCCGTTGCGGCGGGTACGGTGGGGCGCAAATTCATGCTCAGCAAGCAGGGCCTCAAAATCCTTTGCAAGGTTGGTGCGTCCGGTCAGAAATTCCAGATTATACTCCTTCTGTGGATCCGTCACAGTGCCGCCGCACAGGAACGCCGTGCTGATATAGGCACTCACGCAGGTCTGACACCGGATGAGCCCCGGGTCGATCTGCAAGCTTGTCTCGCTGCCCGTGGTGCCGAACAGCTCGTGCATCCGGCGCACCTGCTCCGGTTCCCGGATGCCGAACTCATACACCACACCGCTGGGGCGGGGCCTTTCCAGCACCGTACCCTGCACGCCGCAGCGGGCAAACAGCTGTTCGGCCACACGGGCGGTCAATTCCTGCTCAGTCTGCAGCACAAGGCCCCGTGCATCAAAATATTTGGCAAAGCAGGCGATGCCATAGGCTGCCGCCCGCACACAGCAATCCTTTTGCAGCTGCAAACTGCGCTGTGCGATCTCTTCCCGTGCCTGGGATGCAAAACTCATGTCATTCTCATTTCTGTTCTCACGGGCTCTGCCGGGTCATCGCGCCGCATCACGGTGCTGAATGCCGGTCTGATAGCCCAGTTGTTTGCAATATTCCGCGATCTTCCGCGCAAAGGTGATCGAGCGGTGCTTGCCGCCCGTGCAGCCCACTGCAATGGTCAGCTGGCTTTTCCCCTCCCTGACATAGAGAGGGAGCGCGTACTCCAGAAAGCTTTCGTACCGGCGCAGCAGCTCCTTTGCCTCCGGGTGGCCCATGACAAAATCCACCACTTCCTCATCCAGCCCCGTTTTATGCTTGAGCTCCGGGATATAGAAAGGGTTGGGCAGGCAGCGGACATCCAGCACCAGGTTCGCGTCCTCCGGGATGCCGAACTTGAAGCCGAAGGACATCACGGTGAGCCGCATTGCTGCCTTTGCCCCGCCATCTGGCGCAAACAGATTACAAATGCGCTCCTTGTTCTGGGCCGTGGAGAGAAACTCCGTGTTGATGGTGTAGTCTGCCCGTTCCCGGAAGGGCTGCAGAATCTGTCGTTCCTTTGCCAGCGCTTCCCGGGTGGAGATTCCCTCGGCAATGCTGATGGGATGGCGGCGGCGGGTCTCACTGTAACGGCGCATCAGCACATCATCCGGGGCATCGATGAATAAGATCTCGTACTCGATGCCCTGCTCATCCAGCTGGTGCAGCGCCTGTTCGATCTGCTCGCTGGTGTGGCAGCCGCGCACATCCATGGAGAGCGCCACCCGCTTGAGCTGGTTATCGCCTGCCTTGGAGAACGCCGTGATGCTGGGCAGAAGCTCTGCCGGAACATTGTCGATACAAAAAAAGCCGATATCCTCCAGTGCGTTCATCGCAACCGATTTTCCCGCACCGGAAAGCCCGCTGACGATCAGAAGATCCATACCATTTTCCCTCTTATGCCTTCACCACTCGAATTTCCTTTTCCAGGTCGTACCCGGTCTTTTCCTTTACGACTGCCCGCACCTCATCGCAGAGGGCCAGCACATCGGCGCAGGTCGCGCCGCCCAGATTCACCACAAAGCCGCAGTGCTTCTCGCTGACGGCAGCACCGCCGTGGCGATAGCCCCGCAGGCCGCACTGGTCGATGAGGGCAGCCGCAAACGCTCCCACCGGCCGCTTGAAGGTGCTGCCGGCGCTGGGCTTATCCAGCGGCTGCTTGTCGATGCGCTTCTGCATCAGCTCATCCATCCGGGCCTTGATGGCTGCCGAATCTCCACGCTTCAGGTGGAACTTTGCGCTCAGGATGCAGCCGCCGTTTTCCTCAAAGATGCTGTGCCGGTAGGAGAGGTCGAGGTTTGCGGCATCTTCTGTCACGATCTCGCCTTCTCTGGTCAGATATGTCACAGAGACCAGCACGTCTTTCATCTCTCCGCCGTAGGCACCGGCATTCATATAAACTGCACCGCCCACTGTGCCGGGGATGCCATAAGCAAATTCCAGGCCGGTCAGGCTGCTGTCCAGCGCCGCCTTACACAGAGCAGAAAGCTTCAAGCCCGCGCCAGCGATGACTGCATCGTAGACCGCCCCCGGCTCTGCACCCGGATGGCTGACGTTTTCCAGAAAACCGATTCCCATTTTCAGAGCCGTGGTATCCACGACCACGCCCCGGTAGCCCGCATCCTCAAACAGGATGTTGCTGCCGTTGCCCAGCAGGTAATATTTCACGTCGCACGCTTTGCACAGTGCGATCACGCGGCAGAGCTGTTCCTCCGTCTCCGGCTGGACAAAAACATCCGCCGGGCCGCCGATTTTAAAGGTGCAGTGGGCGGCAAGGGATTCGTTTTCAACAAAGCGGATCTCCTCCGCCTGCAGCTGTTGTTTCAATCGTTCCATAAAACAGGATTCCTTTATCTGTAATCTTCATTCAACGGTGCCGTCCAGACCCAAACGGATCAGCAGCTCCTTGGCGGCATTATAGCCCATCCGCTTCTGGCGGTTGTTGATGGCGGCGGTTTCCAGCACAACGGCCAGATTGCGTCCCGGGGAGACCGGGATGCTGGTGCTGGGGATGTTCACGCCCAAAATCTCGTAATATTCGCTCTCCAGTCCGGTGCGCTGATAGTTCTTGGTGGGGTCCCATGCTTCCAGCTGGACCACAAGGTCCAGGCTCTCGCTCTCCTTGACCGCACCCACGCCGAACACACGGGCCACATTGACGATGCCGATGCCGCGCAGCTCGATAAAATGGCGGATATTCTCCGGAGCCGTGCCCATGATCTGGCGGTTGGAGACCTTTCGCAGCTCCACCGCGTCGTCCGCCACCAGACGGTGGCCGCGCTTGACCAGCTCAATGGCCAGCTCACTCTTGCCGATACCGCTGTCGCCCAGGATCAGGATTCCTTCACCATACACCTCCACCAGCACGCCGTGGCGGGTGATGCGGGGTGCCAGCTCCAGATTCAGCACGCTGATCAGACTGCCCATCAGGGTGCAGGTCATCTCGTTGGAGCGGAGCAGGGCCACCCCGTGCTTCTGAGCCAGTTCCAGCATCTCGGGAAATGGTTCCAGTTCTTCACTGCGGCAGACGATGACAGCCGGAGGCTGCTGGCTGAACAGCTGGTCCAGCCGCTCGTACCGCTTCTCGGCAGAAAGACCGGAAAGGAAATTCATCTCGGCCAGACCCAGGATCTGCAGCCGGAGCTTATCAAAGTAATCATAGTATCCGGCAAGGAACAGGCCCGGGCGGTTGACCTCCGCAATCTCGACATTGATCTCTTCCAGCCCTTTCGGGGTGTAGACCACATCCAGACTGACCTTTTCCGTCAGCTTCTTCAGCGAAACATTGAAATTCGCCATCGTTCTTCCTCCTGCACAAATGTTTCCTCTCCCTGCCCGGCAGCACACCGGGTGCGGGGCACGCTTTTTCTTTCCCTTATTATAAACGAGATGGTTTCGGATTACAATGATTCTGCCGGAAAATCTTCATTCCGGAGCCTGCATCCCGTTGCATCCTCCCTCATATCCATTTATAATAGAGATGGTGCATCCCTGCACTGGGAAACAGTCATTCACTTTACACGCTTTTTACATTCTCTGGATTTCCGATTTTACATTCAGGCTCTATACTCATAAATAGGAGAACATTCCGTCAAATAAACGTGTCAAACAAAGCGAGGAACTTCAAATGACTGTTTTTAATGTATTTTCCCTGCTGGGCGGCCTGGCCTTGTTCCTGTTCGGTATGGACATCATGGGCAAGGCGCTGGAAAAGCAGGCCGGCGGCCAGCTGCAAAAGATCCTGAGCAAACTGACTGACAACCCGCTCAAGGGCTTTTTCCTGGGTCTGTGCGTCACCGCCGTGATCCAGAGCTCCAGCGCCACCACCGTTATGGTGGTCGGCTTTGTCAACAGCGGCATCATGGAGCTGCATCAGGCCATAGGCGTTATCATGGGCAGCAATGTGGGCACCACGGTCACCAGCTGGATCCTGAGCCTTTCCGGCCTGCAGGGCGACAGCTTCCTGATCAATATGCTCAAGCCCACCTCCTTTAGCCCGGTGCTGGCCTTTATCGGCATCCTTCTGTACATGGGCAAAAGCGAGAAGCGCAAGGGCATCGGCACCATCCTCATTGGCTTTGCTGTGCTGATGACCGGTATGACCGCCATGTCCAATGCTGTGCTGCCCCTGCAGAATGAGGCATGGTTCACCAACCTGTTTATCCGCTTCTCCAATCCTCTGCTGGGCGTTCTGGTGGGTGCCGTTGTCACCGGCATCATCCAGAGCTCCAGCGCCAGCGTTGGTATTCTGCAGGCACTGAGCGCCACCGGTGTCATCACCTACGGCAGTGCCATCCCCATCATCATGGGCCAGAACATCGGCACCTGCGTCACCGCGTTGATCTCCTCCGTGGGTGCCAACAAGAATGCCCGCCGCGCCGCCATGGTGCACCTGTACTTCAACATCATCGGTGTCACCCTGTTTCTGGCTGTTTTCTATGGTGCAAATCTGTTGCTTGACTTTGCCTTTGTCAATGAAACGGTCACTGCCTGGGGCATTGCCGTGGTCCACTCCATCTTCAACCTGACGGCCACCGCTGTTCTGCTGCCCTTTGCAAATGGGCTGGAAAAGCTGGCCATCCTCACCATTCCGGACGATGCCGAAAAAGAGAGCTTTGCTCTGCTGGATGAGCGCCTGCTGAACACTCCCGCCGTGGCTGTGGAGCGTGCCCGCGCCGCCACTGCCGACATGGCCGAGCTGGCCCGTGTGGGCGTGGTGCAGGCCATGAGCCTGACCCACAAGTGGGATGATTCCCTTGCCCAGAAGGTGCGGGAGGAAGAGGAAAAGGTGGACAAATATGAGGATGCACTGGGCACCTATCTCGTCAAGCTGTCCAGCCGTGAAATGAGCCACGCCGACAGTCAGAGTGTAAACACCTTGCTCCACACCATCAGCGATTTTGAGCGCATCAGCGATCACTCTGTAAATGTTCTGAGCTCCGCCGAAGAGATCCACGCCAAGAGCATTGAGTTTTCCAAGGATGCACAGGAGGAGCTGCAGGTGCTGGAGGGGGCCGTGCAGGATGTGCTGAGCCGCACCACCGACGCATTCCGCAAAGGCGATCTGCACATGGCCGGCAAGGTCGAGCCGCTGGAGACCGTTGTGGATGAACTGGTGCGTGCCATCAAGGCACGCCATGTGGCCCGCCTGCAGACCGGCAGCTGTTCCATTGAGTATGGTTTTGTTCTGGAAGATCTGCTGACCAACTATGAGCGTGTCTGCGACCACTGCAGCAATGTGGCTGTTGCCCAGATCGAGGTGGCACAGGACAGCTTTGATACCCACGCTTATCTGAACGACCTGCGCTACGGCAACGAGACCAAGGAAAGCGAACAGTTCCAGCGCCGTCTGGATCGTTACCGTGAGCGCTATCTCTTCCCTGACAGCGACACTGCACCCGCAGCCGCAAAGGAGGAACCCAACAAATGATCTACATTGTAGAAGACGATGCCGCCATCCGCGAGCTGGAGCAATATGCACTGCAATCCAGCGGATACGAAGTGCAGAGCTTTGAAACCTCTGAGCCTTTCTGGCAGGCCATGCGCGCCGCAGAGCCTGAGCTGGTCATTCTGGATGTGATGCTGCCCGGTGAGGACGGTTTCTCCATCCTGAAAAAGCTCCGCAATACCCCTGCTCTGCGCCGACTGCCCATCATCATGGTCACAGCAAAATCCAGCGAGCTGGATACCGTGCGCGGGCTGGACTGCGGTGCAGATGATTACATCACTAAACCCTTTGGCATCATGGAATTTCTGAGCCGGGTGCGGGCCGCCCTGCGCCGCTCTGCCCCCGAGGAAAAGCAGAATGTTTATGCCTTCCATGAGATCCTGCTGGACAACGCCCGCCACAGCGTGACTGTGAACGGCACCCATATTGATCTGACTTACAAGGAATACAGTCTGCTGCGCCTGCTGCTGGAGAACACGAACCTTGTTGTGACCCGCGAGACCATTCTGCAGGTGGTATGGGGCACCGATATTTCTGTTGAAAGCCGTACCGTGGATATGCACATCCGCACCCTGCGCAAAAAGCTGGGGGACGCGGGCAGATATATCTGCACCGTGCGCAAGGTCGGCTACAAGCTGGCCGACAGTGAGGAGGGCGAGGAAGAATGAAACCGCAGAGCATGGAAGAAAAAATCAGTTACCGGCTGTTTTTCATGGGCTTCGTCGGTCTGGTCTGCACCGCCGTGCTCTGTCTCTTCGTCTTTCACAAAGCGTTCCGGGAACAGGCGTGGACCTCGCTGGAGCATCAGGCTGATCTGGTTTCCGCCGGATACGAGCAGCTTTCCTCTCCGGATCAGCTCTCTGTGTTCGTCAACGGAGACCTGCGCATTACCCTGATCGCAGCAGATGGCAGTGTGGTGTTTGAATCCGCCACTGACCAGCAGATGGAAAACCATCTGTCCCGCCCGGAGATCCAACAGGCCATGCGGGAGGGTGTAGGCCGTAACTGCCGCGATTCCCAGACCATGGGGTACGAGACCTACTATTACGCCATGCTGCTGCCCGGCGGCGATATCCTGCGTGTGGCCCAGGATTCCGAGACCATCTGGTCGATCTACGACGCGGCCCTGCCCGCCATCATCCTGAGCTGCATCCTGATGATGGGTGCCGCAGCGCTGATCGCCGGGCTGCTGACCCGCAGTCTTGTCCAGCCCATTCTGAAAATGACGGATGATCTTGAGCACATTCAGGAAAACGTTCCCTACCGGGAACTTATCCCCTTTGCTGAGAGCATCCACTCTGACCGGCTGCTGCGGGAAAACAACGAGAAGATGCGGCAGGATTTCACGGCAAACGTCAGCCACGAGCTGAAAACGCCGCTGACCAGTATTTCCGGCTATGCGGAACTCATTGAGACCGGCATTGCCAAACCTGCCGATGTGCCCGAATTTGGCCGGAAGATCCATGTAGAAGCCAGCCGGATGATCCAGCTGGTGAACGATATCCTGCAGCTGTCACATCTGGATAGCGTCAGCGAGATCCATGCCCAACCCGACATGGAAACGGTCGATCTGCTGGACGTAGCCAAGGATTGTGTGGAACGTCAGAAACTGAACGCGCAGCGCTCCTTCATCTCCCTGACCTATCTGGGCGAAAGTGCCAGAGTGCTTGGCAACCGGGATCAGCTGGATGAGCTGTGCCAGAACCTGTGCGACAACGCCATCCGCTACAATCGACCCGGCGGTACGGTTACGCTGCAGTGCGGCACCAACGACGAAGGCCATTCGTTCCTCGCGGTCGCCGACACGGGAATCGGTATCGCGCCTGAAGAACAGGGCAAGGTATTTGAGCGGTTCTATCGCGTGGACAAGAGTAGGTCCAAGGCACGCGGCGGAACCGGTCTGGGGCTTGCCATTGTCAAGCATGCGGCCCTGTATCATCACGCCACGCTCGATCTGTCGAGCGAGTTGGGCGTGGGAACCACCATTACGGTGACGTTTCCCATACAGCAGGACGAGCCATTCGCATAGCGATACAACATAGATATTGATGCAGACGCCGCATTTGACTTTCGGGTGCGGCGTTGTTGTGCAATTTTACGATTGCTTCCGACATTTTTACAGAAGAGCCTGTTTCTTATGTATAGAGTTTGGTCTCGGTAAGAAGATGCGATAACATACGGACAGTTTTGTC
>OHKG01000724.1_pt1 | contig 12128 bp, 7 predicted proteins | sample 1568701 | NCBI WGS metagenome assembly OHKG01 (sample SAMEA3879529, study PRJEB24766) | human gut metagenome | biome: human-associated habitat; feature: feces | place: USA | collected 1985/1987 | reverse complement strand
AAGTTGTACTTTTGCGTCTGATACAAAGATTAATAGAGGAAAAAATGAATAATCTGCCTACAGTAACTAAAAATTTGCTTATTATCAATGTGCTTTGCTTCTTCGGAATGCTGGTAGCAAAACGATATGGCATCGATGTCGAAAATCTGCTGGGACTTCACTTCTTTTTGGCTTCAGACTTTAATCTGAGCCAGCTGATTTCATATATGTTCATGCACGCCAATTTCCAACACATCTTTTTCAATATGTTTGCCGTATGGATGTTCGGACGTGTGCTGGAGCAGGTATGGGGACCCAGGCGGTTTCTTACTTATTATTTGATTTGCGGAATTGGTGCCGGTCTGATTCAGGAGCTGGTGCAATATCTGGAATACGCCTTTACCTTGTCCAATTATGACAGCGTCAATCTGGGAATTGCCGGAGGAATTATTCCGATGGAAGAATACCTGAATATGATGACGACGGTGGGAGCTTCAGGAGCCGTTTACGGTATTCTGCTGGCGTTCGGAATGTTGTTCCCCAACAGCCAGATGTTTATTTTCCCGCTTCCGTTCCCGATCAAGGCGAAGTATTTTGTGATCGGTTATGCTGTACTGGAGTTGTTCCTGGGACTGGGCGGAGGTGACGGAGTAGCTCACTTTGCCCATCTGGGCGGTATGCTCTTTGGATTGATCCTGATTATCTATTGGAGGAAAAAGAATGGCAATCAACAGTTTTATAGCTAATCTGAAAGAAAATTTCCGTCGGGGAGACATTGTCACGCAGTTGCTGTACATCAATGTCGGAATGTTTATCCTGACTGCACTGACGGGCATTGTACTGATACTTTTCCGTCTGCCGCCTGTTCCCTGGCTGAACTGGCTGGAACTGCCGGCATGGATTGAGGCATTTATCCGCCAGCCCTGGTCGCTGCTGACCTATATGTTCATGCATGCAGGTGTATTTCATCTCCTGTTCAACATGTTGTGGCTGTACTGGTTCGGCCGTTTGTTCCTGAATTTCTTTTCGGCCCGTCATCTGCGGGGACTGTATATTCTGGGCGGATTGTGCGGCGGACTGCTGTATATTCTGGCATATAATGTATTTCCTTATTTCTCGGATGCCGTATATTCTTCCTACCTGCTAGGTGCATCGGCTTCGGTGCTGGCCATAGTTGTGGCGACGGCTGTCCGTGAACCTGAATATACGGTACAGTTTATGTTTATTGGTACCGTTCGTTTGAAGTATGTGGCTTTGTTTATGGTAGCCCTTGATCTGCTTTTCATGACCTCTGAAAACGCCGGCGGACATATTGCTCATCTGGGAGGCGCACTGGCCGGATGGTGGTTTGCTTCCGGTCTGAGCTGCGGACATGATGTAACGAAGTGGATCAATGCCGTATTCGATTTTCTGGGCGGGAAATGGAAACCGGCTCCCCGGAAACCGAAAATGAACGTACATTACAGTGACAAGCAAAAAGATTATGATTATAATGCCCGTAAGAAGCAGCGTTCGGACGAGATAGACCGCATTCTGGATAAGTTGCGCAAATCGGGATATGGCAGTCTGACTGAAGAAGAGAAGAAAAGTCTGTTTGATGCCAGCAAAAAATAATTCAATTCAATGAAAATATTGGGACATGCAGTGCGAGGACTCGCACTGACGGGAAATCTGGTCGTAGCGGCCGGGTTTCTTCTTTGTGGTTACAGTTCATATATCCAGCCTGTTACCCATCCGATATGGGCTTGTCTGGGATTGGGATTTCCTTTTTTTCTGCTGTTGAATCTCTTTTTCCTTTTTTTCTGGCTGGTGTGCCGCCGCAAGTTTGTGTGGCTTCCGATACTGGTTTTTGTTGTGGGGTGGGGACCGGTTCGTGCGTATATTCCTTTCAACCGTTCTCAGGATCCTCAGGGAGGAACCCTGGTGAAGCTGCTTACCTATAATGTAATGAATACGAACTTATCCCGTCCGGAAGAAGGAGCAGAGGAGGGGAACATCGTGACATATCTGGAGCAGTCGGAAGCTGATATTATTTGTCTGCAGGAAATCACCTCTTCGGAAAAGCAACTCCGTAAGGCTTTTCCGATGTATCCGTATGTACGGCGGATCGGTTTTGCTACGGCCAACGGTGTGGCTTGTCTGTCAAAATATCCCATTCTGTCAGCAAAGAGAATAGAATATGCCAGTGCATTTAACGGAAGTGCCCTGTTCCGTCTGAAAATAGGAAAAGATACGGTGACACTGATCAACAATCATCTGGAGTCGAACAAGCTGGATGCCGGAGATAAGGCCTTGTACAAGGAGCTGCTGAAGTCTCCCGATGAGGAAAAGGTGAAGACGAGCGGAAAGTATCTGTGGCACAAACTGGCAGATGCCGTCGCAATTCGTGCTGCTCAGGCTGATTCGGTGGCAAAGGTCATTGCAGAGTATGGTTATGACCGCATGCTGGTGTGTGGAGACTTCAATGATTCTCCCTTGTCGTATGCCCGCCGGGTGATTGCCAGGGGATTGCAGGATGCCTATGTGGAAAGGGGAAACGGTCCGGGATTTTCCTATAATCAGAATCTGCTTTATTTCCGGATTGACCATATCCTGGCCGGAACAGATTTCCGGATTCTGCACTGTGAGGTGGATCGTTCCATCCGTACGTCCGACCATTATCCGGTGTGGTGTCTGTTAGAGAAGAAAGAATAAACATTATATCTATTTTAATATGAAACATTTAGCAATTGCATTAGCCATGAGTTGTATAACCTTTGGGTGCAGTCAGAAGGCAGAAAATGCCTCCAATCCTTTTTTGACGGAGTTCCAGACTCCTTATGGTACTCCTGATTTCAGCCGGATCAAGCCGGAACATTATGAACCAGCCTTCCTGCAAGGTATGGAACAGCAGAATAAGGAAATCAAGGCCATCGTGGAAAATCCGGAAGCTCCGACTTTTGAGAATACCATTGTTGCCTTGGATAACAGCGGGGAAATCCTGAACCGGGTAAGCGGTGTTTTCTTTGCCCTGGCAGAAGCCGATACGAATGATGAACTGATGGCACTGGAAGCAAAGATTGCTCCGATGTTGTCAGAACACAGTGACAATATTTACCTGAATGCAGATCTGTACAAGCGTGTTGCTGCGCTGCACGATCAGGAAGAAGCAGGAACCTTGAAGCTGACTACGGAACAACATTACCTGCTGGACAAATATTATAAAGGTTTCATCCGTTCCGGAGCCGGACTGGATGCTGCCAAGCAGGAACGTCTGCGTGCCATCAATAAAGAATTGTCTACCCTGACCATTGAATTTGGCAATCACGTACTGGCTGAAAACAATGCCTACAAACTGATTGTCGACAAGAAGGAAGACCTGGCCGGTCTGCCGGAATCTGCCATTGCCATTGCTGCCGATGAAGCTAAGGCTGAAGGTCTGGAAGGCAAATGGGTGTTCACTCTTCAGGAATCAAGCCGTCTGCCTGTTTTGCAATATGCGCAGAACCGTGAGATGCGTAAGAATATCTATCAGGCTTATACCAGCATGGGCAATCATGGAGATGCCAATGATAACAAGGAAATCCTGAAACGGATTCTGACCTTGCGTCTGGAGAAGGCCCAGCTGATGGGATATACGAACTATGCAGAATATGTGTTGGCTGACAATATGGCCAAGACTCCGCAGAATGTAATGGACTTCTTGCATAACTTGTGGGGATATTCTATCGAGAATGCAAAGAAAGAGGCTGCCGAACTGCAACAGATCATGGATCGTGAAGGCAAAGGTGAAAAGCTTGAAGCATGGGACTGGTGGTATTATGCAGAAAAACTGCGTAAGGAAAAGTATGATCTGAATGAAGATGAAATCCGTCCTTACTTCAGTGAAGAGGATGTCCGTAACGGACTGTTCTATGTCGTAAATAAGCTGTATGGCATTACACTGACGGCAGTAGACTCTATTTCTGTATATAATAAGGATGTGAAAACCTATCTGGTGAATGATGCCGACGGATCGTTCCTGGGTATCTTCTACAGCGATTATATGCCGCGTGCAAGCAAGCGAAGCGGAGCCTGGATGAGTAATTTCCGCGAACAATGGCAGGGAGTCCGCCCGTTGATTTATAATGTGGCCAGCTTTACCAAGCCTAGTGGAGATATCCCTTCATTGCTGACTATTGATGAAGCCCGTACGATGTTCCATGAGTTTGGACATGCACTGCACGGAATGTTAAGCCAGTGTACTTATAAAGGTGTTTCTGGGACATCAGTTGCACAGGACTTTGTGGAACTTCCTTCTCAGATAATGGAACATTGGGCGGTGGAACCGGAAGTACTGAAGGTATATGCCAAGCACTATAAGACCGGTGAGGTGATTCCCGATGAATTGATTCGGAAGATACAAGACCAAAATACCTTCAATCAGGGATTTATGACAACCGAACTGTTGGCTGCTGCATTGCTCGATATGGAATTGCACAATCTGACCGACACCGCAAGTCTGGATGTGGTGGCCTTTGAAAAGGCGGTGATGGACAAATTGGGTTTGATTCCTGAAATCGCTCCTCGTTACCGTGCCACTTATTTTAATCATATCCTTAGCGGTTATGCTGCCGGATATTACAGTTATCTGTGGGCGGAAGTATTGGATGCTGATGCTTTTGAAGCTTTCAAAGAACATGGACTGTTCGATAAAAATACTGCCGACTCTTTCCGCCGGAATGTTTTGGAAAAGGGTGGGACAGAGGATCCTATGGTGCTTTACAAAGCGTTTCGCGGTGCCGAACCGAGCTTGGAACCGTTGCTTAAAAACAGAGGGCTGAAATAAAATACCCCATGAAATAGAACAAATTAGGCTGCGAAATATACTTTTGCAGCCTTTTTTCTTATTTGAAATTCAAATATTTGTGTTTCATGCCGTGCGAATGTGAAAAAAAAACTATATTTGCAACCTTGTATAAACCAAGAATTAATCAAAAAGTAAAAATAATAAATTTCAAAGTAACATGCAAAACAAAGGATTTGTAAAGGTTTTTGCGGTATTACTCACCCTTGTATGTGTGTTTTATCTTTCTTTCTCTTTTGTGACCCGCTATCACATGGACAAAGCGGCACAAGACCCGAAAGGTGAAGCACATTACCTTGATTCTATGCAGAATGAAAAAGTTTATCTGGGTAGTTATACGCTGAAACAGTGTCGTGAGATGGAGATTGGTCTGGGTCTGGACCTGAAAGGTGGTATGAACGTTATCCTTGAAGTTTCTGTACCGGATGTAGTGAAGGCTTTGGCTGACAACAAGACTGATGAAGCTTTTAACAAAGCGGTTGCAGAAGCATCAAAACAATCTATCACTAGTCAGGATGACTTTATCACTCTTTTTGTAAAAGAGTATAAGAAACAAGCTCCCAATGGCAAATTGGCTGAATTATTTGCTACTCAGCAGTTGAAAGACAAAGTAACCACCCGCAGTTCCGACAGTGAAGTTGAAAAAGTATTGCGCGAAGAGGTAAAGGCTGCTATCGACAACTCTTATAATGTATTACGTACACGTATTGACCGTTTTGGTGTGGCACAGCCTAACATTCAGGCGTTGGAAGGAAAGATGGGCCGTATCATGGTGGAACTGCCGGGTATCAAAGAACCGGAACGTGTCAGAAAACTGTTGCAGGGATCTGCTAACTTGGAATTCTGGGAAACTTTCGACGCAAAAGAAATAGTTCCTTATCTTTCTTCTGTAGATAACAGACTGCGTGATATTCTTGCCGTTGAAAGTGGTGCTGCTTCTGCTGATTCTGTAGCTACTGATACTGTTGCTGTCGCACAGGCTTCTGCAATTTCTGCTGCCGACAGTCTTGCAGCCGCATTGAAAGGCGAAACGGCAAGTAATTCTGCCGCAATGGAGCAGATGAAGAAAGAACATCCGTTGGCTTCTGTTCTTCAATTAAATCCGAATGGTTACGGGTCGGTGGTAGGTTATGCCGATTATAAAGATACTGCTCAGGTAAACCAGTACCTTGCTATGAAAGAAGTGAAAGAAATGTTGCCGAAAGATCTTCGTTTGAAATGGGGTGTAAAGGCTGCTGACTTTGACAAGCAGGGACGTATTTTTGAATTGTATGCTATCAAGTCTACTGAACGTAACGGACGTGCTCCGTTGGAAGGTGATGTGATCACTGATGCTAAAGATGAATATGACCAGTTCAACAAGCCTTGTGTCAGTATGTCTATGAACACTGACGGCGCACGCCGCTGGGCTGTTCTGACAAAGAACAATGTAGGCAAGGCTATCGCTATCGTACTGGATGGTTACGTATACAGCGCTCCGAATGTAAACGGTGAAATTACGGGGGGACACTCTCAGATTACCGGTAACTTTACCCCGGAGGTGACAAAAGACTTGGCTAACGTATTGAAGTCTGGTAAGATGCCTGCTCCTGCACGTATCGTTCAGGAGGATATTGTTGGTCCGTCATTGGGTCAGGAATCTATCAATCAAGGTATTATTTCATTTGTTGTTGCGTTGATTCTGTTGATGATCTATATGTGCGCTATGTACGGATTGATTCCGGGTATGGTTGCCAACTGCGCATTGGTTGTTAACTTCTTCTTCACATTAGGAATCCTTACCTCGTTCCAAGCTGCACTGACCATGTCTGGTATTGCCGGTATGGTGTTGTCATTGGGTATGGCTGTAGATGCTAACGTGTTGATTTATGAACGTACAAAAGAAGAATTGAGAGCCGGTAAAACTGTTAAGGCTGCTTTAGCAGACGGTTATTCTAACGCATTCTCTGCTATTTTTGACTCAAACTTGACATCAATTATCACTGGTATCATTCTGTTCTATTTCGGTACGGGTCCGATTCGTGGTTTTGCCACTACGTTGATTATCGGTATCCTCTGCTCATTCTTTACAGCAGTATTCTTGACCCGTATTGTTTATGAGCACTTCATGAATAAAGACAAGTGGTTGAACTTGACATTCACTACAGGGATCTCCAAGAATCTGATGCAGAACGTGAATTACAACTTTATGGGAATGATGAAACGTTCATTCACGGTATTCGGAGCGATTATCGTTATCTGTATCATTTCATTCTTTATCCGTGGTTTGGCGCAGAGTATTGACTTTACCGGTGGACGTAACTTCGTAGTTCAGTTTGAACAGCAGGTTGAACCTGAAACAGTGCGTGACCTGTTGAAGAAGAAAATCACAGAAGATAATGTACAGGCTATTGCTTTGGGTACAGACAAGAAAACAATCCGTATTACAACCAATTACCGTATTAATGAAGATTCTCCTACTATCGACTCTGAAATTGAAGAGTTCTTGTATCAGTCTTTGAAAGATGGTAACTTGCTGGGCGAAGGTACTACATTGGAAATCTTTATTGACCGTGATAATCGTGTCGGTGGTTCTATCATCAGTTCTCAGAAAGTAGGTCCTAGTATCGCTGATGATATCAAGACTTCGGCTGTCTGGTCTGTATTGTTTGCATTGGTGGCTATCGGTTTGTATATCTTGCTGCGTTTCCGCAATGTAGCTTATAGTGTGGGTGCGACTGTTGCATTGGCTGTCGATACTATTTTGATCATCGGTGCATACTCGTTATGTTATGGATGGGTTCCGTTCTCATTGGAAATTGACCAGACTTTTATTGGCGCTATTTTGACCGCTATCGGTTATTCTATCAATGACAAGGTGGTTATCTTTGACCGTATCCGTGAGTTCTTCGGTCTGTATCCGAAACGTAACCGTATGCAGTTGTTTAATGATTCATTGAATACTACTTTGGCTCGTACCATCAATACTTCATTAAGTACATTGATCGTATTGTTGTGTATCTTCGTGCTGGGTGGTGACAGTATCCGCAGCTTCGCCTTTGCAATGATTTTGGGCGTTGTGATCGGTACATTGTCTTCTATCTTCATTGCTGCTCCTATCGCTTACCTGACTATGGGTAACAAGATGCCGGAAGAAACAAAGGCATAAGAAGGTTTCTTTTAAGAAATAAATAAAAAGAGGAGGATGCTCATATCATGAGTATCCTCCTCTTTTTATAAGGTCGATTGGAATTGGTTTGTGGAAAAAGGGTAGATGAATCTTCTGTGGCTTCAAAAATTAACTTAAGTACATTGGGTAAGTAACTTAGCTTGCTTGGCATTTCAACTTAACTTGCTTGTCCCATGAAGTTAACTTGCTTTTTTACGCAGTATCTTGCAGATCAATTCTGTTTGGCTATAATCGTGAAAATAGTTATCTGACTACTCTTCCTGAAGTGTTTCCTTGCATTAACTCTTCCACTTCTTCTACTGTTACTTGATTGAAATCTCCATATATGGTATTTTTCAATGCAGATGCGGCAAGGGCGAATTCCAATGTTTTTTGGTCATTGTCGGGGTAGGTCAGCAAACCATAAATCATGCCGCCTACAAATGCATCTCCTGCACCCACACGGTCTACTTCATGGACAATATCGTAAATGCCGGTATGCCTTAATGTTCCTTTAGAATAAAGTATGGCTGCCAGCAGATTGTGATTGGAAGTGATGGTATTACGCAACTCCAGAAACATTTTCTGGCATCGGGGAGCTTGTTCTGATACTTTTTGACCGAATACTTTGAAACCGGACAAATCTAATGGATATGAGGTGTCTACAGCTTTAAAACCTACCGGGGGAATGCCGAAAATTTCTTTGTATTCGGGTTCTGCACCAAAAATGACATCACTATATTGAACAAGGGGGAGCATTACCTCTGATGCGGATTTACCGTAATTCCATAATTTTTTGCGGAAATTTAAGTCGCATGAGATTGTTAATCCCAGGCGGTCTGCTGTTTGCAGTGCTTCCAGGCAGGCATCTGCTCCTTCCTGTGACAGGGACGCTGCTATACCCGACCAGTGGAACCAGCCTGCATCGGAAAGAATCTTTTCCCAGTCTATCATGCCGGGACGTAAAGTGGCAAAGGAAGAGCCTTCACGGTCATATACTACATTGGAGTTACGAAATGCTGCACCGCTTTCCAGAAAGTATAATCCCATGCGTTTCCCACCATAAATAATGCCGTCTGTACCTAATCCGTAAGCTTGGAGTGAGTTTACGCAGGCTTGTGCCATTGCATTCTCGGGAAGTCTGGTAACGAATTCTGTGGGGATGCCGAAGTTGACCAGTGATATGGCTACATTCGCTTCACTTCCTCCATAAGTAGCAATAAACTCGTTTGTTTGGGAAAAGCGCTGGAAATTGGGGGCGGTCAGCCTTAGCATTACTTCTCCGAATGTAACGACTTTCTTGTTCTGGGTAATAGCTCTTGTATTCATAGTATGTTTTTAATCAGTATGTTAATTTGCACGAAGATACGATCAAAATTTTATATAAGTGCAAGAAATGTATAAAAATAGCCTTCTCTATCTTTTCCATATAGAATAGAGAAGGCTATTTTATTTATTCAATATTAGTGGTTTATTTATTGAATCGTATTTTTAGTTTGGCAAGCATATCCTGTGTCATGCTGTCTAGATCATATTCCGGTTTCCATCCCCATTCCTCACGGGCACAAGTGTCGTCCAGTGAGTTCGGCCATGATTCGGCGATAGCTTGACGTAGCGGATCTACTTTGTACTCCATATGGAAGTCGGGCATATACTTCTTTATATTGTTATAAATAATTTCCGGATCAAAACTCATTGAAGCAATGTTGAACGAATTGCGATGAATTAGTTTGTCGGGATTCGCTTCCATGATTTCAATGGCTGCACGTAAACCGTCAGGCATATACATCATATCCATGAATGTACCGGCTGCAATAGGACATTCAAATTTTTCACCTTTTACAGCCGAATAATAGATGTCTACAGCATAATCAGTGGTCCCGCCACCCGGAGGTGTGACATACGAAATTAATCCGGGGAAACGAACGGAGCGGGTATCTACGCCAAAACGGATATGGTAATAATCGCTCAGTAATTCTCCTGATACTTTTGTAACGCCATACATGGTACGCGGATTACGGATAGTGTCTTGCGGGGTCTTGTCTTTAGGGGTGTTGTTGCCGAAGACACCGATAGAACTTGGGGTAAATACGGCGCAACCCATTTCGCGTGCTACTTCCAATACGTTGAACAGGCCTCCCATGCCTATTTTCCATGCTAGTTGAGGTTTGGCTTCTGCTACAGCCGATAGTAAGGCTGCCAGGTTGTAAATGGTGTCGATGTTGTACTTTGATACAGTTTCGGCAATTTGTTGTTCGTTGGTGATATCTACGATGGCAGAAGGGCCTGATTCTTTTAATTCCCCTTTAGGCTCAGCACCGGGAATATATCCGGCTACGATATTACCATTGTAAATACTTCTCAATTTCATGGTTAGTTCCGAACCGATCTGACCGGTGGAGCCGATAATTAATACATTTTTCATAGTTCGCTATTTGCTTTAAGTTTTCTTTTGAAAGCAAAGATAGATAGAAAACTGCATATTTTATCAAAATTTTCTCTATAATTTAATCGGATATCAAAAAAAAATAAGAACTTTGTCAAGTCAGACTGATTTTTAAACTTAAACTATATACTTAATAAAAAAACAAAGCTATGTATGGTAAAATGAAGGAGTTCCTTGCGAAGGAACTGGCTGATATTAAGGCAGCCGGATTGTATAAAAATGAACGTATAATTACCACACCTCAGCGTGCGGACATCAAGGTGAATGACGGAGAAGATGTGTTGAACTTTTGTGCCAACAATTATTTAGGTTTGTCAGATAATCAACGCTTGATCAATGCTGCCAAAGAGGCGATGGACACACATGGCTTCGGTATGTCTTCCGTACGCTTTATCTGTGGAACTCAGGATTTGCACAAACAGCTGGAAGCTGCCATTTCTGATTATTTTAAAACAGAAGATACTATACTTTATGCAGCTTGTTTTGATGCTAACGGTGGTTTGTTCGAACCGCTGTTTACAGAAGAAGACGCTATTATTTCAGATGCGTTGAATCATGCATCTATTATAGATGGTGTACGCTTGTGTAAGGCAAAACGCTATCGTTATGCCAATGCTGATATGGCTGACTTGGAACGTTGCTTGCAGGAAGCGCAGGCACAGCGTCATCGTATTATTGCTACAGATGGTGTATTCTCGATGGATGGTAATGTGGCTCCATTGGATAAGATTTGTGAACTGGCGGAAAAGTATGACGCGTTGGTTATGGTGGATGAATCTCATTCGGCCGGTGTAGTAGGTCCTACAGGGCATGGCGTGGCAGAACAGTTTAATGCATACGGGCGTGTGGATATCTTTACTGGTACATTAGGTAAAGCATTTGGTGGGGCAATGGGAGGATTTACCACCGGTAAGAAAGAAATTATTGATATGTTGCGCCAGCGTTCCCGTCCTTATTTATTCTCTAATTCTGTAGCTCCTGCCATTATCGGTGCTAGTCTGGAAATGTTTAAGATATTGAAAGAAAGTGATGCTTTGCATACTAAGCTGATGGATAATGTGAATTATTTCCGTGACAGGATGCTGGCTGCCGGTTTTGACATCAAACCAACTCAGAGCGCGATTTGTGCTGTGATGCTTTATGATGCGAAACTGTCTCAGGATTTTGCCGCCAAGATGCAGAAAGAGGGCATATATGTAACCGGTTTCTATTATCCGGTTGTTCCGAAAGGACAGGCACGTATCCGTGTCCAGTTGTCTGCCGGGCATGAAAAGGCACATTTGGATAAGGCAATTGCTGCATTTATTAAAGTGGGCAAAGAACTTGGGGTGATTAAATAAGCAGATTTGAAAGCTATCCAGTAAAAAAAGAGCAGTAAACGGTTGTATAACAATTGTTTACTGCTCTTTGTAGCCCCGAGGGGAATCGAACCCCTATCTAAAGTTTAGGAAACTTCTATTCTATCCGTTGAACTACAAGGCCCCTTTATGGGTACAAAGGTACTTCTTTTTGTTAAAATGGCAATATGAAAGATTGAAAAATGTCTTAAGTGGGAAGAAAATAATCCTTTCTTTGTTGTTTTGTTGTTTTTTGTCTGTTTTTTATAATCTAATAATGTTGTTATTCTGCTATAAACTTTCATGTTGTTCATAAAACATGGATAAAAATAATAAATTGTAAAAATGAATCGTTTTTGATACTGTCATAATGATAGGAATTTATGCTTTTAA
>OHKG01000710.1_pt1 | contig 12296 bp, 9 predicted proteins | sample 1568701 | NCBI WGS metagenome assembly OHKG01 (sample SAMEA3879529, study PRJEB24766) | human gut metagenome | biome: human-associated habitat; feature: feces | place: USA | collected 1985/1987 | reverse complement strand
GTAACATTCATCAGCTGACCATTTTCCTGTTCAGCAATAACCCACATATTTACACACTCCTATTCGTTATCTTCAGTATCGTCAGTTTCGGCAATAGCTATAGCCTCCATGGGACATTCGCGGATGCAGGCACCGCAGCAAACGCACTGCTGCATATCAATCTGCGCCTTGCCCTCTCGCAGCGTCGCAGCGCCCATCGGGCATACCGCCACACATTCCTCACAGCCACAGCAGAGCTGCCTGTTTACTTTTATCAGCATGGTTCGCCTCAGCGGGTAATAACCTCTGCCTTAACCAGCTTTTCAAACAGCATATCTACTGCTGCATCAGCATCTTCTTCGGTAATGATTTCGCCGTTGATTTCAGGCGGGGTCGGGGTGAAGGCTTTTTTAACCTTAGTCGGAGAACCCTTCAGGCCTACGGTTGCAGGATCAATATCCAGGTCAGCAACGGTCAGAGTAGGAATCTGAGCCTTACGAGCTTTCATTTTGCCCTTAATGCTGGCAAAACGCGGCTCTTTTTCGGATTTGGTTACGGTAACCAAGAGCGGTGCGGCGCAAGCCAAGGTCATCTGATAGTTTTCGTTTTCGCGGACAACAACAAATTTGCCGTCAGCATAATTCAGGCTCAGAGCGCCGGTAATCTGAGGAATTCCCAGATGCTCAGCCATTTCCGGGCCAACCTGTGCGGTGTCGCCGTCGATGGCCTGACGGCCGCAGAAGATGATGTCGTCCTCGTCCACGCCCAGGTTCTTGATGGCGGCACGCACGCGGTCCGCACTTTCCCGCACGGCGGAATCCGGCAGGCCCACCAGTGAAAAGGCGGGCAGGCCGCCGGAGACATCGGCTTCCACGGCCACGGCAAAGCCGTTCAGGCCGTTCAGACCATAGCTTTTCAGAACGGAATACATGGGGCCTCCTCACGCCGCGTCTGCGGCCCGACGGGGAAATGACCGGGAAAATGCCCGGTCTCGGCAGAATAATCTATTGTCCCAATTATAGTGTCGGGCAGGGGGCTTGTCAATGCGCGGGCACTGCCGCAGGCCCTGCGGACAGTCCGAAAGCCCCAAATGATGGAAAAGGCTGAACTCTTTGTGGCATTTGTATGATTTGCGGAGCAAAAATTCTTACATAATATGGAATTGACACAGTGCCGGGGAAAGGTTTATAGTATAAGTAGGTTTGGAAAAACTATCCCTGTGCGAAATACGAATTAAAGGTAAGGTGTGCAATATGTATCTGGATGAGTATAAGCGCTGGCTGGCTGCGGATCTGGAGGACGCGGATCTGAAACCGGAGCTGAGCAGGATCGAGGGCAATGACGAGGAGATCAAGGACCGCTTTGCCGTGGCCCTGAAGTTTGGCACCGCCGGTCTGCGCGGTGTGCTGGGTGCCGGTACCAACCGCATGAACATCTATGTCGTCCGTCAGGCCACCCAGGGTCTGGCAAACTGGGTCAAGACCCAGGGGGGCAGCCAGACTGTCGCCATCAGCTACGACAGCCGCCTGAAGAGCGATGTCTTTGCCAAGACCGCCGCCGGTGTTCTGGCCGCCAACGGCATCAAGGTGCGCATTTATGATGCCCTGATGCCCGTGCCTGCCCTGAGCTTTGCCACCCGTTACTACGAGTGCAATGCAGGCATCATGGTCACCGCTTCCCACAACCCCGCCAAGTACAACGGCTACAAGGCCTACGGCCCGGATGGCTGCCAGATGACCGATGATGCCGCCGCCATCGTCTATGATGAGATCCAGAAGACCGATGTTCTGACCGGCGCAAAGTACATCTCCTTTGCCGCTGGCGTGGAGCAGGGCCTGATCCGCTTTGTGGGCGATGACTGCAAGAAGGCCCTGTACGATGCCATCGAGGCCCGTCAGGTGCGCCCCGGCCTGTGCCGGACTGCCGGCCTGAAGCTGGTGTACAGCCCCCTGAACGGTTCCGGTCTGGTGCCTGTGACCCATGTGCTGAACGATATGGGCATCACCGATATCACCATCGTGCCCGAGCAGGAGTACCCCAACGGCTACTTTACCACCTGCTCCTACCCCAACCCCGAGATCTTTGAGGCCCTGAAGCTGGGCTTGGAGCTGGCCACCAAGACCGGTGCTGACCTGATGCTGGCTACCGACCCCGATGCAGACCGCGTGGGCATTGCCATGAAGTGCCCGGACGGCAGCTATGAGCTGGTCTCCGGCAACGAAATGGGCGTTCTGCTGCTGGATTACATCTGCGCCGGACGCATTGAAAAGGGCACCATGCCCGCAAACCCCGTGGCGGTCAAGTCCATCGTTTCCACCCCGCTGGCCGACGCTGTGGCAAAACACTACGGTGTGGAGATGCGCAATGTCCTGACCGGCTTCAAGTGGATCGGCGACCAGATCGCCAATCTGGAAGCTGCCGGTGAAGTGGACCGCTTCATCTTCGGCTTTGAGGAGAGCTACGGTTACCTGGCCGGCCCCTATGTCCGCGATAAGGATGCCGTTATCGGCTCCATGCTGATCTGCGAGATGGCCGCTTACTACCGCAGCATCGGCTCCTCCATCAAGCAGCGTCTGGAAGAGATCTACGCACAGTACGGCCGCTACCTGAACAAGGTGGACAGCTTTGAGTTCCCCGGCCTGACCGGCATGGAGAAGATGGCTTCCATCATGCAGAAGCTGCGTGACGAGCCCCTGACCGAGATCGGCGGCCATAAGGTCGTCAAGATCATGGACTACAAGAAGCCCGAGGAGACCGGCCTGCCCGCCGCCAATGTCCTGATCTACACGCTGGAAAATGGCGCGACCGTTGTGGTGCGTCCCTCCGGCACCGAGCCCAAGATCAAGACCTACTTCACCACCCTGGGCAAGACCCTGGAGGAAGCCCAGGCACAGAAGGATGCTCTGGCTGCCGCCATCGAGCCCATCCTGAAGTGATCTCCTGAAAAAAGAAGCGTTTTTGCCCCTCTGCCCTGCCGCAGAGGGGCATTTTTGCTGTATAAAATCGGTTGCAGTTTGCCGGGCGATACGGTATAATAAAATATGGTTTATTCTATCTGTGCCCCGGGTGGTATTTCCCGGGAGAATAAGAGCAGGGCAGGTGCAGAAATTGGAAAAGAAAGTATCAGCCGTTCTGGTGGCGGCAGGGTCCTCCACCCGCATGGGGTTTGACAAGCTCAGCTTTGATCTGGGCGGGGAGACCGTGGTGCAGCGGAGCATCCGCGCCTTTGCGGAGTGCCCGCTGGTCAGCGAGATCGTTCTGGTGGCCGGGAAGAACCGGGCATTTCTGGAACAGCAGGCCGCGGCCTGCACAAAGCCGGTGCAGGTGGTGCAGGGCGGCGCGACCCGCGCCGAGAGCGCGAAGAACGGCGTGCTGGCCGCCCACGGAGAGCTGGTGGCTGTCCATGATGCCGCCCGTCCCTTTGTCAGTCAGGCTGTCATCACGGCGGCGCTGGAAGCAGCCGCTGCCTGTGGTGCTGCCGCCCCCGCCGTGCCGGTAAAGGATACCGTCAAGCGGGCTGTGCGGGGCGACGGCAAGACTGTGCCGGAGCAGTGCATGGTCGCTGATACCCCTGACCGCAGCACCCTGTATGCGGTGCAGACCCCCCAGTGCTTCGACCGTGCGGCGTATCTGGCCGCGCTGGACGAGCTGGATGCGGAAAAAGCCCGCCTGGTCACCGATGACTGCAGCCTGTTTGAACTGACCGGCCGCCCGGTGCAGCTGACCCAGGGGGATTACGCCAATCTGAAGATCACAACGCGGGAGGATCTGCCCCGCGCCGAACAGAAAGAAGGAAATGATATGCGCATTGGTCATGGTTATGATGTTCACCGTCTGGTCGAGGACCGCAAGCTGATCCTAGGAGGCGTGGAGGTGCCTTTTGAAAAGGGCCTGCTGGGCCACTCGGATGCCGATGTGCTGGCCCACGCCGTGATGGACGCTGTGCTGGGTGCCGCCGCGCTGGGCGACATCGGCAAGCACTTCCCGGATACCGACCCCGCCTACGCCGGTGCCGACAGCCTGCAGCTGGCGCAGCATGTGGCACGCATCATGCGGGAGAAGGGCTGGAAGATCGTGAACATCGATTCCACTCTGCTCTGCCAGAAGCCCAAGCTGGCCCCCTACATCCCCGCCATGCGGGAAAATCTGGCCGCAGCCTTCGGGATGCCGGTGGATGCTGTGAGCGTCAAGGCCACCACCGAGGAGCATCTGGGCTTTACCGGCGAGGGCCTGGGCATTGCCGCCCATGCTGTCGCCCTGATCGAAAAGCTGTAACGGGAGAGACACTCTGATGACTCTGAATTCGATCATCGCCAATTTCCAGACCTTCAAGCTGGCCGATCTGCTGGATATCGTCATCATTGCTTTCCTGATCTACCAGCTGCTGGGCATCATCAACCGCACCCGCGCCGGGCAGCTGGCCAAGGGCGCGCTGCTGGTGCTGGCGGTCTATCTGGTGGCCAACGTGCTGAACATGCGCACCGTCACCTGGCTGCTGAACTCGCTGCTGCAGGTCGGCCTGCTGACGCTGGTGGTCCTGTTCCAGCCGGAGATCCGCCGCGCATTGGAGCGGATGGGCCAGACCGACCAGTGGGCGGGCAAGCTCTTTAACATCAAGGGCCGCTATAATGACCCCAGCTTCAAGGGGGCCTGGCGCAGCGCCATCATTGCCATCTGCGATGCCGCCGAGCGCTTTTCCGAGACCAAGACCGGTGCCCTGATCGTGCTGGAGCGCAACACCAACCTCTCTGAGATCGTGCGCACTGGCACACCCGTGAACAGTGCCGTCAATCTGGAGGTGCTGGGCACCATCTTCTACGAGGGTACCCCCCTGCACGACGGTGCCGCCATCATTGAGAATGGCCGCATCAAGGCGGCGGGCTGCGTGCTGCCCCTGTCCAACAACCTGGATCTGGGCAAGGATATGGGCACCCGCCACCGCGCCTGCCTGGGCATTGCGGAGAATTCGGATGCCATTGCCGTTGTGGTCAGTGAGGAGACCGGCATCATCTCCATGGCAAAGAACGGTGTGCTGATCCGCCACTTTGACCGCCAGACCCTGTACACCCGGCTGGTGGATGAGATGATCCCCAAGGAGACCGCCAGCGAAAAGGCAGCTGCCGACGGCTGGCGCGGCAAGGTCAAGAGCCTGCTGAACTGGATGAACCAGAAAGAGGAGGATGAGCAGCAGTGAGCAGCAATCGTACCAACGGCACAAAGCCTGCCATCCAGCACACCAAGAGCATTCTGGACGACCGCCGCATCCGGCTGCTGCTGGCCATCGTGGGTGCCATTGTGGCATGGATGGTGGTCACCATCGTCGTCCAGCCCGGCACCACCCGCACCATCAACAACGTGCCGGTGGATTTTACCTATGATTCCGCCGCGTACACCTCCCGGGGCCTGAGCATCGTCAGCGCGCCGGAAAAGTACGTCAGCCTGAAGCTCTCGGGCGATGGCTACACCATCGGCAGCCTGACTTCCTCTGATTTCGTGGTCTACCCGGACTGGTCCGGCGTGCGGGACAGCGGCGAAAAGACCCTGCACCTGCAGGTGCGGGGCGTGAACACCCTGCTCAATGGCGTGTCCGTTTCCATTGAGGGCGGCGACAACAGTGTGGACGTGGTGTTTGACGTGGTGGAGGAGAAAACGGTGCCCATCACCGTGACCACCAACTACCTGACCATTGCGGACGGCTATATCCTCTATGGCACCGAGCTCTCCAAGGAGACAGTGACCCTCTCCGGCCCCAGCACTGAGATCGATAAGGTGGAGACCTGCACCGCCGAGGTGACCCACAAGGGGGAGCTCACCGATTCTGTCACGCTGGATACTGCCCTGCGCTTTTATACCAAGAGCGGCAGTGAGGTCAAGTTTGAATACACGAATCTGGAGGAGTCCAGCGTGGAGGTCACGCTGGAGGTCTACAAGATGGCCACCCTGCCCGTGTCGGTCAGCTTTATCAACGCGCCCCGGAATTTTGATCCCTCGGTGCTGGTCTATTCCCTGAGCAAGCAGACCCTGAATGTCGCCGGGCCCGAGAGCCAGATCGAAAAGCTCTCTACCCTGTCTGTGGGTACCATCGATCTTTCCACCTTTGCGCTGAACAAGGTGTATGAGCTGCCCATCGAGCTGCCGGGCAACATCCGCCTGCTGGACAACATTTCCAGCATCACGGTCAGTTTCGACAGCTCCAAGCTCGAGACCAAGACCATGAACCTGCCCGCCAGCTGCGTGCAGGTGGTCAATCTGCCCTCCACCTATACCCTGACCGTGCAGACCGAGCGGCTGATGAATGTGACCCTCTGCGGCCCGGCGGGTCTGCTGGATACGCTGGTGCCCGAGCAGGTGGTCATTGAGATCGATGCGGATGATTTCTATGTGGCCGCAGGGCAGCAGAACATTGCCTGCCGCCTGTATGTGCCCTCCAATGGTAAGATCTTTGCACTGGGGAGCTATGTCATCCAGTGCAAGATAGAAAGTAACTGAGCTGGCTCACCCTCTCAGTCTCGCTTCGCTCGCCAGCTCTCCCGAAGGGAGAGCCCTTGGCATAAAGATGAAGTTTGCAAATATTGCCAAGGCCTCCCACTTTGGGGGAGGTGGCATTGCGTTAGCAATGACGGAGAGGGTGAGGAGGCTGAAAATAGAAAGCGAAACCTGATAGATGATACTAGTAAGAGATATCCGCCTGCCGCTCTCTGCCGGGGAGCCGCAGGCATTCGAAAAAGCGCTGCATCTGGCGCGCATCCCCCGCAGCAAGGCGGCCCATCTGGGCGTGGCCAGGCTGTCGGTGGATGCCCGCCACGGGCAGCCAAAGCTGGTGTATACCATAGCGGTAACGCTCAAGGACGAGGGTGAGGAATCTGCGTATGCAGGGGCCTCGCCCTGCGTTGCTATCCGCGGCAAAACGGATCTCAGCGTTCAGAACGGCACCCAGCGCCTGCCCCACCGGCCTGTGGTCTGCGGGCTAGGGCCGGCAGGCCTGTTTGCGGCGCTGCTGCTGGCCCGGCAGGGCTACAAGCCCATCGTGCTGGAGCGCGGCCCGGCGCTGGACGAGCGCGTGAAGGCGGTGGAGCACTTCTCTGCCACTGGTGAGCTGGACCCCAATGCCAACATCCAGTTTGGCGAGGGCGGCGCGGGCACCTTTTCGGACGGCAAGCTGACCACCCGCATCGGGGATGAGCTCTGCGGTTTTGTTACCGAGGTGTTTCTACAGCACGGTGCCCCGGCGGAGATCGCCTGGAAGCAGAAGCCCCATGTGGGCACCGACCTGCTCCGGGGCGTTATCACCTCCATCCGCAGGGAGATCGAAGCTCTGGGCGGCGAGGTGCACTTCAACACGGCCCTCACCGGTTTTGAGCAGAAGAACGGACGGCTGACCGGCATCTTTACCACCGGCGGGACCTTCCCCTGTGAGGCACTGGTGTTTGCCGTGGGTCACTCGGCCCGGGATACCTTCGGGATGCTGATGGACAGCGGTCTTGTGCTGGAGTGCAAGCCCTTCAGCGTGGGCTTCCGGGCGGAGCACCTGCAGAGCGAGATCGAGAAAAGCCTGTACCACGAGGCCGCCGGGCATCCGGCCCTGCCGCGCGGGGAGTATCAGCTCTCCCAGCATGTGGGAGACCGGTGCGTGTACACCTTCTGCATGTGCCCCGGCGGTCAGGTGGTGGCTTCGGCCAGCGAGACCGGCCACGTGGTCACCAACGGCATGAGCTACCACGCCCGGGACGGCAAAAACGCCAACGCGGCGGTGGTGGTCAGCGTGGGAGCTGAGGATTTTGCGGGCGACCCGCGCAGGGCCATTGCTTTCCAGCGGGAGCTGGAGGCAAAAGCCTACGCTGCAGGCCGCCGGGGCGGGGCGTATGCGGCCCCGGCTGAGAACGTGCAGAGCTTTCTGGAGGGCAAAGGCCAGCTGAACATCGGCCGGGTGGAGCCTACCTATGACCGGGGCGTTGTGGCTGCAGACTTGGGAGCTTTGCTGCCCGGGGAGCTGGCCGATACCTTGCGGGCGGGCCTGCGCGCCTACGAGCGTAAAATTGCGGGCTACACCGCACCGGAAGCCATCCTCACGGGCCTTGAGACCCGCACCAGCAGCCCCGTGCGGCTGAAACGGGAGGAGACCTTGGAATCGGCCCAGCTGGCGGGGTTGTACCCCTGCGGCGAGGGGGCCGGATATGCGGGCGGCATTATGAGCGCCGCCGTGGACGGCCTGCGGGTCGCCCGTGCGATCATCGGCCGGTATGCACCGGCAGAAGGGTGAGAAATATTGATGAACCATCGTGAAAACGATACAACACAAGAAAACGAGGGAAAACAGGTGCAGCAGGAGCTGGAAGAGCAGCTGCGCGCCTTTGGCGACACCATGTCCGATGCCTTTGCCCACGGCTTTGAGGGAAAAGGTATGGACATCGGCGACCGGGCCTTTGATGTGGGCAAGGCCGCTGTTCATGCGGCCAATTACGGCATCTCGGAGGCGGGCAAGGCCATGCGGCAGGCCCGGGACAGCTACTACCAGAGCCAGCGGCAGGCCCATGCCAACGGCGGCACGGCAGAGCGGTACGCCGGGATGCCCCAGTGGGCCAGAAATTTCTTTGCATCGCGCCCGGAGCTGACCCCGGTGGAAAAGCTGCGGAAATGCGCCAAGGAGCGTTACAGCTCGGGCGTGGCCCTGCTGGCCGTGGGCATCATCTTTGCGGTGCTTTTCGGGCTGGGGACACTGGGCTGCCTCATCGGGCTGGGCATTATTTCGCCGGCTGCTTTGGGCGACGTTGTGGTGTCGACTGCTGAGGGCGGCGGCATCCTGATGACGGGCACGGACTACGCTATGAACACCGCCTACAATGTGCTTGGCATCGTCAGCAGCGTGCTGGGCCTTGCCACGGCGGGCTTTGGCTGGATGGCGGCCTGCGGCGTTTCCCAGAGGGAAGCGGGCAGGCAGATGGGCCAGCTGGCCGACCTTGCCGACAGCATGGACGGCGGCAAGGGCCTGCCGGTGGAGATGCTGGCCGACCTGACCCACCAGAAAAAGAAAAAAACGCTCAAGCGGCTGAAAAAAAGCATCCGCAAGGGCTGGCTGAATGCATGGCTGGATGAGAAAACGGAGACTGTGTACCTGACGGCGGAGGATTACCGCGCCGCACAGGAGGCCCTCGCCGCAGAGCACGCCCGCCCGGCTCCGCAGCCGGAGCAGGAGGCCGCGCCGGAAACGCCCCTGAACCTCGAAACGGCCCGCCGCTTTGCCAAGGTGCTGGAGCAGGAGCAGCAGCTCATGCAGGACGCGCAGGGCAGGGAAGAGCTGGAAACGATGCAAAAGACCACCACCGCCATCTGCGAGTGGCTGGAAGCGCACCCGGAAAGCCTGCCCAAGGCCCGCCGCTTTGCGGAATACTATATCCCCACCACCCTCAAGCTGCTGCACACCTACAACGATGTGCAGGGCCAGCAGGGCGAAAATGCAGAGACCATCCGCCGGGACATCGCGGGCATCCTGCACACCCTGAATCAGGCTTACAGCAACCTGTATGATAACCTGCTTTCTGACGTTGCCATGGATGTTTCCAGCGAGATCGCCGCGCTGCAGGGAATGCTGGCCAATGACGGCCTGACCGGGGAGGGACTGTTATGACGACCTATCGGGCCTGGAACCTGAAGCCGCTGGACCGCTCCGCCCTGAAGGAGCTGACCGCGGCAATTGCCCAGCAGAGCACCGAGGAACTGGAAAACCGCGCCATGGAAACGATGGATGGGGAGCCGTGGAGCGAGGAAAAATATCAGATGACGCTGGCCGCCCAGCAGAAGGAGGCGGGCCTGCTGGCAGGCATTCTGGCTGCACGCGGCATCACCGACCCTGCCGAGGCCCTGACCCTGCTGTCGGGCGAGGAGGAGCTGACCGACCCCATGCTCCTGACCGACATGGACAAGGCCTGTGCCCGCATCCTCGATGCCATTGACCGGGAGGAGACCATTGTTGTCTTTGGTGACTACGATGTGGACGGCGTGACCGCCACCGCCCTGCTCTACCAGCACCTCAAAGGGATGGGAGCCAACGTCAAGTGCATGCTGCCCAGCCGCGAAGGCGATGGCTACGGCCTTTCCAAAAATGCCATCCAGTCCATCCACGATAAGGGCTGCCAGCTCATCGTGACGGTGGACAACGGCATCTCCGCACTGGAGGAGGCTGAGTTTGCGGCTTCACTGGGGGTGGACCTGATCGTCACCGATCACCATCTGCCCCATGATACTCTGCCTAAGGCCGTTGCCGTGGTGGACCCCCGCCGCGCCGATGATACCAGCCCCTTCAAGGGCCTGTGCGGCGCAGGTGTGGCCTTCAAGCTCTGTGCCGCGCTGGACGGCTGCCCGCCCGAGGAGATGCTGGATTACTGCGGCGACCTTGCCGCCGTGGGCACCGTGGCAGACGTGATGCCCCTGACCGGCGAGAACCGCACCCTGGTCAAAGCGGGCCTGCACCTGCTGCAGCACTCTGACCGGCCCGGCCTTCTGGCCCTGCTGGATGAGGTGGGGCTGGGCGGCAAGCCCGTGACCGCCGAGAATGTCAGCTACGCCATTGCCCCCCGCATCAATGCGGCGGGCCGGATGGACAGCGCTGTGACCGCCCTGCAGCTGGTGCTGTGTGAGGATGAGGAACGCGCTGCCGAGCTGGCACATAAACTGAACGAGATCAACGCCGCCCGGCAGGAGACCGAGGGCGAGATCGCCAAGGCCGCGCAGGCCCAGCTGGAGGCCGAGCCCGCCATTCTGGAGGACCGGGTCATCCTGATCTGGGGCCGGGACTGGCACCCCGGTGTCATTGGCATCGTGGCATCCCGGCTGGTGGAAAAGACCGGCCGCCCCGTCATCGTGGTGTCCATTGATGAGCACGGCGAGGGCAAGGGCAGCGGACGCAGTGTGCAGGGCTTCAACCTGCACGCCTGCATTGCCTCCTGTGAGGATCTTCTCCTCCGCTTCGGCGGCCACGCCATGGCGGCGGGTCTTTCGGTACGGGAGGAGAATCTGCCGGAGCTGCGCCGCCGCCTGAACGAGTGGGCCGCCCGGGAGTGCCCGGTGCTGGTGACCCCGCCGCTGGAATGCGACCTGTCCATCCATCTCGACCGCATTACCGTGGAATCTGTCCGGCGGCTGGACCAGCTGGCTCCCTACGGTGCCGAGAACCCCGCCCCGGTGTTCCTGCTGGAAAAGGCCGTGGTGGAGGGAGTCTACCCTGTCTCGGAGGGGCGGCACTGCCGCCTGCGCCTGCGGCAGGGCAATGCCTGCATCTATGCGGTCTGGTTCGGGATGCACCCGGAGCAGCTGCCCTATGCCACCGGCGATGTGGTGGACGCGGCCCTGAGCCTCTCGGTTTACGAGGCCGCCCGGGGCGCACAGCTTTCGGGACGCATTCTGGAGCTGCACCCGGCGGGCTTTGGCAACGCCGCCGCTCAGCAGACCGCGCTGGTGCAGGCTTTGCGCCGCGGCAGCCCGCTGACTGCCCAGCAGCGCGCCCTGATCGCACCGGAGCGCAGTGATATCATTACCGTTTACCGGGAACTGCAGGCCCGGCGCTGGCACGCCGAGGATATGCAGCCCCTGTTTGCAAAGCTGGGGGAGGAGCACACCGGCAAAACGCTGGTGGCCCTGACGGCCCTGGAACAGGTGGGGCTGATCGCCGCCGTGGAGCGCGGCGGGGCAAAGTTCTGGGAGCTGGTTCCCACGGCAGGCAAGAAGAACCTGGCCGATGCCCCCATCCTGAAATGTCTGGAGGAATAAAAATATGCCAGAGGGAAAGAAACCGGCGGAGGATCTTTACTCCGCAAAAACGCATCTGCATCAGCCGGTGCCGGAGGTGTCTACCGTGAACGCTACGGCCCTGCCGGCCGATGCGCCCGAGGGTGCTCTGCCCAGCGAGGTGCGGCCTGAGATCGTTACCTGGGAGAAGCTCTGCGAGGCCATCAAGGCCAGCGGCAAGGCCTACAACATGGAGATGATCACCAAAGCCTACGACCTTGCCAACAAGGCGCACAACGGGGTCTGCCGCCGCAGCGGCGAGCCCTACATCTGCCACCCGCTGGCCGTGGCCCGCCTGGTGCTGGATTTGGGCATGGATTCGGAGAGCATTGCCGCCGCCCTGCTCCATGACGTGGTGGAGGATACCCCCACCACGCTGGAGGACCTGACCGCCGCCTTTGGCGAGGAAGTGGCCCTGCTGGTGGACGGCGTGACCAAGCTGACCAAGATCCAGTTCTCCAACATCGAGGAGCTGCAGGCCGAGAACCTGCGCAAGATGCTGCTGGCCATGAGCCGGGATGTCCGGGTCATGATCA
>OHKG01000708.1_pt1 | contig 12310 bp, 10 predicted proteins | sample 1568701 | NCBI WGS metagenome assembly OHKG01 (sample SAMEA3879529, study PRJEB24766) | human gut metagenome | biome: human-associated habitat; feature: feces | place: USA | collected 1985/1987 | reverse complement strand
GCGCAATACTGACTTCACCGATGTCATGACAGAGGTGATGCGTGTACTCGAGGAGAAGTACAGCTACCCGGTTGATATCGAGTATGCCTGCAACTTCGATCAGGACGGCAATTACCGCGTCAATCTCCTCCAGTGCAGACCGCTGCAGACGCGCGGCGTCGGTGCGGCCGGCGTCATGCCGAATGTGAAGGAGTTTTATTTCCGCACGAGCGGCAACTTCATGGGTGGAAACGTCTGCCTGCCCATCCGTTATGCCGTCATGGTTCAGGTCGAACCGTATCTGGATCTGCCGGAGCAACGTAAATATCAGGTCGCGCGCAAGCTGGGTGAACTCAATAATCGCCTGCGCGGCGAGGGTACGATCCTGCTTGGCCCGGGCCGCTGGGGCACGACCACGCCCAGCCTCGGAGATCAACCGCTTTGACTGCATCGCGGAGCTCGCCTACAGCTCGCACGGTCTGCGTCCGGAGCTGAGCTACGGCAGCCACTTCTTCCAGGACCTCGTGGAGGCCGGTTCGTTTTATGTCGCGCTCTATCCGGGGGAGGACGGCTGCGTATTTCAGGACACGCTCTTTGCAGACTGCGAGAACGTGTACGCGCAGCTCATGCCGTCCGATGCTGAGGATGTGATGGCGGATGTCATCCGCGTCTATGACCTCGGCAAGGATCAGGCCATTCTCTATTCCGAGGTCGGGAGCCAGACGTGCTTCCTCGCCAAGGTCTGAATACCGGCAGGTCAACTTCTATACGTGAACATGTTATATAGTTATAGTTATATATGTTACATACAATTGATAACACCGGACGGAACCCAGCACAAAAGTGTGCTGGGTTCCGTTCAGTCTGTCAAAGAACGCAGCATTAGATCAAGCAGGAGCAGCATAATCTAAACATATATTTAAAAAGGGGGCAAAAATGCGGTAAAAAGCGGATCGGTTCCAGCTCCATGTTGCTAACTTTTTCAGACTCATACATATAAATCTAAGCGTGACCCAGTTTGCGACCCGAGCCTATGTGGTGTGTATAACGCATGGCGTGTTTTCTTTCACGTCCCTAAATACGCGCTCTATGCGCTTCTTGCGCTTTGCGTATAGAGCCGTGCCACGTTCGGTTTTACGGAGTTGCTCTACAAAGTCCAGATACTCCGACTACATATACGGCGCCGCACCATCTTCTGCCCTTTTTTGTTCGCCCCGCATTCTTCACGACGCGGATAACTGCGGCATTCAGACGGTGTGCTTCGGTATACTCGCTCCCTATCTCTGCCAGTTGCGGTATGCCGCAGAGTCTTTCCATGAGGATAGATCAAGGTGTCTGTTACTAAATTATATTTGGACTTCCAAGGTGTGAAATGTCCTTTTGCGATTTTGGACAAGACAGCCGCTTGAAGCGGCTTCCTGTAATGGTAATGCGGTGTCAAACTTTCAGTGCCCCCTTCAAGGGCAAGTCCGTAAATGCCCCTTCTAGAAGTTGTGCATACCACCAGTTTACTGGTGGCTATGATTATGCAGAGGTTTTTATATTACCGATGAAGCTAAGACGATAAGGTACAATAACTTGTGCAAATTGAAAAAAGCATAAAAGAAGACATAGCATGCAGGCTCTGGTAGAATGAAGTTACCACACACCATTCTGAAAGGAGACAGCAAACTATGTCCGAGAAAATTGTACAGAGGAAACGCTGACCTACTGCGACTTCCCAAGCGAGCATTGGACGCGCATCCGCACCAACAACGTGATCGAGCGGCTGAACCGGGAGATCCGTCGGTGGACGCGCGTGCTGGGGACGTTCCCCGACGGGAACTCCGCCCTGATGCTGGTCTGTGCGAGGCTGCACCACGTGGCGGGCACCCAGTGGGGCTGCAAGAAATACATGAACATGAAGCATTTGAAGGTGGCTTTGGACGACGACCCATTGCCGGCTGACTTCAGGTCTGCCGGAGCCTGCAAATACATTTGCGCATAAATCTTGACGGGACCGCCTAACCTCACCTATACTCGTCTTCTACAGCAAAAATCGGTGCAGACCTTGAATTTCTGAACATACAGGTTCAAGTGTCTGCACCTTTTCAAATAATTACTTGTTCAGTGCTGCCATAATCTCTTCTTTATAAGGCATCGCCGGTGCTGTGCCGAGCTTTTCGACCGACAGTCCGCCGGTTACATTGCCATATGTAAGCGCAGCTTCAAAGCTCATTCCCGCCGCAAGCGCCGCAGTAAAGCCGCCGTTAAAGGCATCACCTGCTCCCGTTGTATCAACAACATTTACCTGAATCGGCGTACCGGTAAACTCAGACTGTGCATTTTTGGCATAATAGCCCTTGCTTCCGAGCGTGATGACAACATTCTTAACTCCCTTGCCGAGAAGAACATCTGCCGCCTTTGAGGCGCTCTCATAACCGGTAACTGCAATGCCTGTTATGATTTCTGCTTCTGTTTCGTTGGGGGTGATGTAATCTATCCCGTTCAGCACCTCATCAGGCAGCTTTCTTGCCGGTGCAGGATTAAAAACAGTAGTCACACCTGCCTGCTTTGCCATATCAAGCACCTTGTAGGTAGCCTCCGGATTTGTTTCAAGCTGGCAGAGAACCGTTCCCGCTGAGGCGACAGTTTCTTTAAGCTCCTGAACCTCCTCGGGCTTGAACTCTCCGCAGGCACCGATAATTACAATGATTTCGTTCTGTCCAGTCGCTTCGTTTACGATTATCAGTGCAGCACCTGTGTCAGAATTTTTATCAACAATGATTTTTGAGGAATCGATTCCCTCTTTGTCATAGAAATTAAGTGCCAGCTTTCCGAAGTCGTCCTCACCGAGTCTGGTTACAAGCGTTACATCGCCTCCGGCTCGCTTTGCAGCTACCGCCTGGTTGGAGCCCTTTCCTCCCGGTCCGCTTTTGAAGGACACACCCATTACCGTTTCGCCCTCTGTGGGAAACTTAGGGGTTCTGCCGGTAAGGTCAGTTACATAGCTGCCAAACACTACTATCTTTTTGTTTTCCATTGCTTTTCTCCTTTTGCTGACACGCTGCAGCTATCACAATTATATCTGAATATCGAACATTTCGTAAAGGTCAAGTCTGTCAATGTGCAGAACAAGCTTGCCGTCCGAATACTCAAAGCCCATTTCCCTGCCGTCTGATACACGGGTTATCTTTGCAGGCTTTTCCGTCCTTATGCAGATATTGAAGTCAAATACCGGCAGAACTTCATCTGCGTACTGCAGGTTGATTGCAGACAGATATTTGCCCTCTTCATCCTCCCACAGCTGATACTCAACCACATACGGCGTATCGTCTGAAGCGAAGCGCATCTCAGGCACATACTTCTTTACAAATGATGTGAATACCTTTCTGGGCTGTGTCAGGCTTGTGTTCTCAAAAGGTGCACATACCCATATTATCTTGCCCTTGCCGACCTCTGCTTCCATCATTGCAGGGTAGTCTGTTGCGATTCCGGGTGGGTCTGAGTGCATGGATGCACTCTCATTGCGCGGGTCATTCGGATCCGCTTCCACCTGAAGCTCGAGGTCTGCACATACCAGGAATGAGCTTGCCTGCAGTGAATACGGCAGCGTCAGCTTTGCAAGTACCTTGCCGTTCGTTGCTCCTTCAAGAATATACGCACTGTCGTACACTGTCAAAGGATATTTTCTGCTGTACTCACCAAACAGCGATGCCACCTCATCCTCGGGGGCAATATAGGTGATTGTTTCGTCGGTACGTCCCGTTATCTTTCCGCCGAAAATCTCCTCAACCAGAGGCTGTGCGCTGTGACCGCTGATATACGCTATGCCGCCGTCTTCGACATAAGCCTTCAGCGCAGACATATTTTCCTTGCTCATATTGGGCGCATCGCTCACGATAAGCATTTTTGCTTTGCCCCACTGCTCAGGGTGGAAGCTGGTATACACGCTGTAGGGTATATGCGCTCTCTGCAGCGTTTCGCTGACATTGATGCAGCTGTCAAGATGCGGTATTGCCCTGCTGATGTTCTTGCTCTCAGAGATGTCCATAGGCGGCATCTCCTCGTCGTACTTGCCGTGCAGATTGAAGTATATGCCTATATCCGTGCAGGGCTTGCCCTTTGAGAAATACTTTTCAAACCTTGCCGCATCATCATATACATTCTTAAGGCGGCTGTACACCAACGGCTCATATGTGCCGGTCATATCCACTGCGTCAACAAATATGTTGCTGCCGTGATTGATAAATGACAGCATTGCATGGAGCTTCATCATTACCTCGGATTTAATAGTGGTATGCTCGTCAAGAGACGGCTCGCACCTTGAGGTAGTATAGTTGAACGGCAGATTGGGCGTCATATTGTAGTACAGTTTGCAGGCAAAGGTCTGCTGAGAAAAACCGCCGTACAAATCGCCGGAAACTGCATCGCTTGCAATCGTGGCATTCTCGGTTACGCCCATCATCCAGCTTGCCGGCATGGTGGAGTTCTGCATTTCGACAACTGCGCCGGGATTGACCATCTTGACGGAGTCGTAGATGTACTGCATATAGTCCTGCAGCCACTCCTCGCGCTTGCGCTGGAAAAGCTTCCAACGTTCGTCCTTCCAATTGACAATTCTCGGCATTTCTCCGCCGACTTCCTTTTCCCATCTTGCTCTGCAATTGTCGCAGTAACATACCGTGGGCCAGAAGGTCATATCCGCAAAGAACGCCTCATAGGGACCTACATATTCCGTGAAATCTGCAATCTGGTCTCTGCAGAACTTTTTGTAGCCCTCGCTGTTCGGGCAGCAAAGGCCGAATCTTCTGCCCTTGTCGCGCGAATAGTGGCCGTCTATGTCCTTAATTCTCCACTCGGGATGGTGGTCATATGCCCAGTTGTTATAAATCATGCTGAAGTATACATCAACATCCATTCCGCCCTTGTGCATTTCATCGTACAGCCTTTTGAATGCATCTTCATTTCCGATGAGACCCGGGTGCATTTCGCCAACCTTTGTAGGCCAGTAGGAATAGCCGTAATGGGACTGAATGTACATCATTCCCGCCTCAGCACCTGTGGAGATAATGTCCTTAGCAAGAGCCTCCGGGTCAAACTGCTTAAGGAATTCGTCTCTCGTTACATTTACATGCATATCAAGAGAGTATTTCTTATATTTATCAGAATATCTGAATGCCATGATCGCGCTCCTTTATTTTATATCTGAATATCGAACATTTCGTAAGCACATACTTCTTTACAAATGATGGTGTGTCGTGGCTTCGTTCTACCAAAGCCTGTAAACTATGTCTTTTTATGCTCTTTTCAATTTGCGCAAGTTTTTGAAAGAGCCTAATTGAACTCAATTAGGCTCTTTTCATTAATTCTTTTCTTCTTGCTTTTCTTTCAAAGAATCCGCTGATACGCTTGTTGTTCAGCGCAATACCCATTACGATTATGAGCATAACACCCAGCACAACATCCTGCATCTTGCTCGGGACACCCAGAGCAATCAATGCATTGAACATCATGGAAAGGGTGAACTGGCTTATGAATACGCCAAGCGTCAGATTGCACCATTCCTGAATTGCAAATGCAATCAGCACGCCCATAAGCGGCTGGAATATCATTGAGATACTCCTCAGGGAAGAAACCGTGGTAATGCTGTTTGCATAAGAAATCTGCAGGATTGCGGTGATGCCGATAAAGATACCGGCAAGCACAAAGGTCATATACTTGGTATTCATTGCATTGACGCCAAGTGCGTTGGCGAGAAGCTCCTCATTACCTACCGCGCGAATGTGGCAGGCAATGCAGGTTTTGTTGTATATGTAATAGAACAAGAGTGCGCTTGCTCCCAATATAATCAAACTATAGGGGAACTTGCCGATCATGCCGACATCAGCGGGGATTGTCTTGCTGACGCCGAGACCGATTTTCTGTGCAAGTATCTCGTAGATGAGCAGCAGGCCCAGAGATACAATGAGACAGGGAATCTTCAGCAGCTTGTACACAGTGCCGTTAATTACACCCAGCACAATGCCAACGGCTATGCAGCCGATGATGAGGCCGGGAATTCCCATTGTGTTTCCGAGAGAACCTCCTATCATTGCAGCAATGATCATAGCAGATGCGCAGCTGAGATCGAACATACCAATTGCGTTGGTAAAGCACATTGCATATCCCAGAGTTGTAGGGATAATGGCTTGAGACAGAACAATCTTCAGAGAATGGAAGCCGTAATTATCTATGCAGGCAGTCAAAATCAAAAAGATGACCACCGGTACGGCAAGTACGATAAATATATTGTTCTTTTTTTCCTTCATAACAGTAAACCTTTAACAACGATTATTGTCAGTAATAATGCAGCTGCTGCATTACTTTTCATAAGGGGAAAACGTGCGTCATTCATAACGCATATAAAGCAAAAACGCAGAGATGGGTGACGGTTTTTTCAGTGCCGGGGGGGGGAGAATAAACCTCCCCCCGGAATTTGTGTGGTGTTAAGTTCAGGCTGATTGAATGCAATTACTTTGCAAAGGGAACATATTCAACGCCGTTGGGTCCCTTTACGGGTGCTGCGAGGTCTGCATGTGCAGCATAAATGTCGGCGAGGTTGAATGCATTACCCCAAGCGATGATGTCTTCACCGGTTACATCGGGATTGTAGGTGATGAACAGGTTCTGCAGCTCTTCAAAGGTGTAAGTAGGAAGTGCTCCTTCGCAGAACTTGCTGTAATCCTTGAACTCTTCAGCGGAGCCGACTGCACCGAAGGAGATGGGAACATCCCATGCCTGTCCACCGAGGCGGCCGCCATTGAGGATTGCGTTCATCTCGAGCATACCGCAGGCAATCTGAACGGGGATGTAAATACCGCCCTGTGCGCAAATGATTCTATCCTTCTCGAAGCAGGTGTCGAGTCCGGTCAGGAAGTCAATAACGCTGATCTTGATGTGGTTGTCGGGGTCGTACTGCTCAAGCGCGGAGAGAGTGCCGTCGAGGATGTTCATGCCCATGGAGCAAGCGATGTAAACACCGTCGAGGTCGGGATTTGCAACGATGAAGCTTTCAACTGCCTGTGCTGCGTCAGCTGCCTGCTGGAGGTCTCTTGCCTCAGCAACAACTTGCATGCCGTACTCGTCAAGCGCCTTCTGCATGCCCTTTTCACGAAGTGCTGCGCAGGAGCTGCTCTTGTCCAAAGAGATGAGGCCGATCTTCTTCATGCCTGCTTCGCCCATTGCCTTAACTGCTTCATAGCCTGCGTTCAGGTCGGACTGAACTGCGGTGCCGCAGAAGTAGGGAGATGCGTATACAACATCACGTACCTCGGGGTCGAGGATGTCGCGCCATGCAACTGCCCAGTAAACCTTGTTCTCTTCGCAAAGCTTTGCAACCTTGATGAGCATAGTGTCGTTGCAGGGGCAGATGGTGATCATATTGCAGCCTGCAGAGATAAGTTTCTCAACGCTGGAAATCATATGATCGGGGTCGGTCAGGTCGTCAGCTTCTGCAACTGCGGTGCCGCCGTTGGGGAAGTTGCCGCACAGGTAAACCATGTTCTCAAGGTAGGAATACTGTGCAGGGTTTGCGGTGTTTTCCATGGGGATGCCGAGCTTGAACTCGGGAAGTTTTGCTGCGGGATCTTTACCCTCAGCGCCTTGCTGGCCGCATGCACAAAGTGCAAACACCATAACTACCGCCAGCAAGAGGGCGATGACTTTCTTCATATTTTTTCTCCTTTTTCTTTCTTTTCATTACTCTGCCAGTAATGAGAATTACAAAATTCACTTGATTACCTCTACGCTCTTTCTTTCAAATGTAAGCGCAATTACAATAAGGAATATAAATCCCTTGATAAGTTGTTGAGTCAGTGTCTCAACGCCCCACAGGGTCATACCATTTGCAAGTGCCGCCATCGTGATGCTGCCGATTACCGCACTTCTGAACTTAACGGACGAGCCGCCTGTGATCAGCACGCCGCCGAGCATCAGCGCCTGCAGCGCATTGAATTCCAAATTGCTTGCCGTGCCGATATTAGCAGCACCGGAGCGGATGAGGAAGAAGAATGCAACAAGACCGGAGGCCAAACCTGTGAACACATAGCTTCCGTACTGAACGAGCTTTACTCTTACGCCGGACTGTCTGCAGACTTCCAGCCTTGACCCTATTGCGCGGCAATGCTTGCCGAACATGGTGAACTTAAACAGTATGAAGCTAATAATACCGAATACCAGCGCAACTGTGATTTTAAGCTGCTGAGAATCGAGCATCATCATCTTGATGGGTATGGACTGAACACCCGACTGGAGCAGCAATTCAACAAAACCCTTCAGGATGAAGGACATTGCGATTGTAGCAATAAACGAGTCAATTCTAAACTCCGTAACAATCAAGCCGTTCAGCAGGCCGCACAGCAGTCCGACCAGCAGCGCAACCGGCAGGACCAAATTGCCGCTTATAGATGATGCGTGTGCCGCAAGTGCCGCCGCAAGTGCCACAACGCCGCCCAGGGACATATCGTTTTTGCCCTGCGCCATAACAAAAATCAATGCGTATGTAACAATCAGAAGGCTGAAAGCCTCGTTGAACAGCGTGTTGAAGTTTGTCTTTGTAAATACTTTTCCGCCGCTGACCGCATTGAAGAATACCAACACTAATATGAGGCCTAATACGGGAATAATGTCAGACAGGTGCGTCTTGATCCAGCTTTTTGCACCGCCGTTTTCATGCTTTTTTATATCCGTTTTCATTAGAAAGCACCTATATCATGTAATTAATAATATCTCTGTCGGACAGCTCTTTGCTTCTCTGAAACTCTTTTGTGATTTTGCCGTCCTTCATGATAAGCAGTCTGTCGCTCATACCTATCAGCTCAGGCAGCTCCTCGGAAATCAGGATTATGGTCCTGCCGTCCGCTTTCATTTTTTCCATGATGCGGTAAATCTCCGCTTTAACGCCGATGTCTATGCCTCTGGTGGGACAGTCCATTATCAGAACGGAGGCATCGAAGCCCACCCATTTCGCAATAACGACCTTCTGCTTATTGCCGCCGGACAGATGCATACAAAGCTGTTCCATTCCGCTGGTTTTGATTTCGAGCGTATTTATGTAGGAATTCGTAAACTCCTTCTCTCTCTTATCCGTGATGAATATGCCCTTCTGCAGCTTACTCAGGGACGGAAGGCAGATGTTATCACGAATGCTTGCTGCTGTGAGAATTGCTTCTTTGTCGCGGTCCTTGGAAATGTAGCCAATGCCCAGCTTCATTGCATCAGTCGGATTTTTGAACTCAGCGCCGCCCTGATACCTGGTAACGCCCATCGTACGCGGTTCAAGACCGAATATCAGCTTGCCCAACTCGTGCATACCGCACTCGTTCAGGCCGCCTATGCCGAGTATCTCGCCCTTATACGCTTCGAACGAGACATCGGTAACGATTCCCTGCGTAATATGCTCAACCGAGAGGACAACCTCGTCCTCGTGGCTCGGCTTGAAATCCTCGCGATAGTAGGCTCCGACCATTTCTCTGCCAACCATCAGCTGCTTGATCAGATCGGCATTGAATTTCTCCTTCGGCACCTCGTCAATGTAAATGCCGTCTCTAAAGACCGTCAGATAGTCGCATTTTTCCATAAGCTCATCTATGTCATGTGAGATGAAGATTACGGACTTGCCTTCTGACTTCATCTTTTCCATCAAGCCGTAGAGAATATCGCGGCCGTTCTTGGAAAGTGCGCTGGTCGTCTCATCTATTATCAGAACCTTTGGGTCTGAATACATTGCTCTTGCTATCTCTACAAGCTTTCTGTCCTCAAAGGAAAGTCTGCCGCAGGTCATTCTGGCGTCAATGTGCTGCATCTGAAGCTCATCGAGAATCTTCTGTGCGGCATTCGCCATTTTTTTCGTATCCAGCCTGATACCGTTATGAAACTGCTTTTCTTTTCCGATGAATATGTTTTCCGCAACGGTTGTGCTCGCAAAGGTCCCCTGCTCCTGAACAATCATGCAAACGCCCTTAGCTGCTGCGTCAATCATATTCTTAGGGCAATACGGCTCACCTTCCAGGAAGAGCTCACCTGAATCATAGGGATAAATGCCCGAAACGATTGAACACATCGTGCTCTTTCCTGAGCCGTTCTCGCCCATCAGGCCGTGGATTTCGCCGGGCCTCAGGCAAAAGTGAACATCATTCAATGCCACAGTAGGCGGGAAAGTCTTAATTATGTTTTTAGCTTCAAGAAGAAAACGGTTACTCATCAGTTATCACCATCAACAAATTATTCGTTGAGAAGCTTTATGCCCGAGCTCGTGCCGAGTCTGTCTGCACCGGCCTCAAGGAATGCAAAAAGGTCTGCCTTGGTCTTCATACCGCCTGCCGCCTTTACTTTTACATAAGGTGCAACATTGGCCTTCATAAGCTTTACATCCTCCAGCGTTGCGCCACCGGTGCCAAATCCGGTTGAGGTCTTAATATAGTCGGCCTTTGCATCCGAAACGCACTTGCAAAGTGCGATTTTTTCCTCGTCAGTCAGATAACAGGTCTCAATGATAACCTTCAGGATCTTGTCCCTGCACGCCGCTTTGACGGCCTTTATCTCTTCGGTAACAGCATCAAACTTATGCTCCTTTGCCCAGCCGATGTTGATTACCATATCGATTTCATTTGCGCCGTCTTCAATTGCCTGCTTTGCCTCTGCAACCTTGATTGAAGTGGTGGAATATCCGAGGGGAAAGCCAATTACGGTGCATATATTGACATCCTTATATTTATTGTGAATGTAATTTACAAAGCTTGCCGGAATGCATATAGATGCAGTGCCGTATTTCAGCGCCTCCTCTGTAATGGCTTCAATCTGCTCTGTTGTGCAAAACGCCTTGAGGAGCGTATGGTCAATGTGTCCGTATACTTCTTCTTTCTTCAATGTTATATATCCTTTCAGCTTTTGTGAAAATATTTATTTATCACAAGTTTTGTTCATCCTGTAACATATGTTAACATAAAGAAAAATTTGCGTCAATATTTCAAAACTTTTTTGTGAATAGTTCATAATATCCATCTCTTTGTTTGTATAAAACCAACATTTTTTTAACATCCGCTCTTTTTAGCTGTTAATCGGCAGCGATTGTTAACACATTTTGTTGATATGTTAACATTTTGCTTCGGCGTATAACAAAAATCATTTATCTGATTGCCAATACGCACATTTTCTCAGAATAACGCGAAATTCAGCGCATTTCAGATGAAATATCCGGCTTATAATTGTATTACCGCGCCTCTGTATCCAAGCAAATCTGCAAATTTTGTTAAAACCAAGGTGCACTTCCCCTTTGTTGCTATTGAATTTTCTCTGTCGCTGTGATAAATTTGTTATAAATTAAAAATATTACGAGCATTTTGTTAAATACCGTTCAGAAAAGGAGAAGGCTTATATGAAGAACAAGCCCGAGCGTATCAGCTGTATTCTCTCCATCCTGGCAAACAGAGTAGGTGAATCCATAAGCGCACTTGCCTCGGAAATCGGAGTCTCGGATATGACCATACGCCGAGACTTGCACGAGCTGTCCGCGCAGGGATATACCACCGTTATCAATGGCGTTGCAATTCTGAATGATAACCAGGATGGCTCGAAGATAAAGAAGGACTATTTCATTCACGACGAGAGACAGAGCATGTCCGGCAGCAAGGAGGCAATCGGTCTGGAGGCCTGCAAGCTCATTGAGCCGAATGATATCGTTCTGATAGATACGGGTTCCACCACAGAGTGTATGCTCAAGCACTTAAATCTGGACTTTCCCATCACGGTAGTGGGCTACACCCTGAACACTATGGTTGCCTGCCAGAACAGAAGCAACATCTCTCTCATTTGCGGCGGCGGATTTTACCACAGGAACACCGAGCTTTTCGATTCTCCCGAAGGAGTCGCGCTTATATCCAGACTGAATATCAACAAGTGCTTTATGGCAGCAGCTGGAGTAACTTCAAAAGGAAACCTTTCATGCATCGAGCCGTATGAATTTATGTACAAGAAGGCGGCTATCAACTCATCATCCACAAGAATTCTACTGGTCGACTCATCGAAGTTCGGTAAAATGCGTCCCTGCATGTTCTCAAATCTTTCAGATTTCGACATGGTAATTACAGACAGCGATATAGGCGGAAACTGGATTAGCCTCTTTGAGCAAAGCAATCTGAAGTACATAATCGTCTGATGCGTGCTATTATCTGTTTTGCGCATCCTTAGCACCGCTTCATCTATTACAACAAGAATTCAACAGGCTCAGAGTCGGAATTTCGACTCTGAGCCTGCTATATGAAAAATGCCCGGTGACTGTTCATCATCGGGCGGTGTCGGTATGAGGGAACAA
>OHKG01000706.1_pt1 | contig 12320 bp, 10 predicted proteins | sample 1568701 | NCBI WGS metagenome assembly OHKG01 (sample SAMEA3879529, study PRJEB24766) | human gut metagenome | biome: human-associated habitat; feature: feces | place: USA | collected 1985/1987 | reverse complement strand
CTCTTCAAGCAGGCCAAGGAGAAGGCTCCCTGCATCGTATTTATCGACGAGATCGACGCCATCGGCAAAAAGCGTGACGGTCAGATCGGCGGAAATGACGAACGGGAACAGACCCTGAACCAGCTTCTGACGGAGATGGACGGCTTCGAGGGCAATACCGGCGTCATCATTCTGGCAGCCACCAACCGTCCGGAGTCTCTGGACCCCGCCCTGACCCGTCCCGGACGGTTCGACCGCCGCATCCAGATGGAACTCCCCGACCTGGAAGGAAGAAAGGCCATCCTGGAAGTCCACCTGAAAAAAATCAGGCACGAGGCCATCGACATGGACCTGGTAGCCCGTGCCACAGCCGGTTCATCCGGCGCCGAACTGGCCAACATCGTGAACGAGGCGGCCCTGCGTGCCGTGCGCATGAAACGGAACAAGGTGACGACCAACGACCTGGAAGAGAGTGTGGAGACCGTCATCGCCGGAGCACAGAAGAAAGGGAAGGTCATTTCCACCGACGAGAAAAGAATCATCGCCTACCACGAAATCGGCCACGCCATGGTGGCGGCCATGCAGACACATTCAGCTCCGGTCCATAAGATTACTATCATTCCCCGTACATCGGGAGCCTTAGGATACACCATGCAGGTAGACAACAACGAACAGGTACTATTGAGCAAAGAAGACTTGTTCAACCGGATTGTTACCTATACAGGAGGACGTGCAGCCGAAGAACTCATTTGCAACACAGTCACTACAGGAGCCTCCAACGACATTGAGCAAGCTACCAAACTGGCACGGGCCATGGTAACAAGATATGGAATGAGCGAAACTTATGATATGATGGGACTTGAAACAGTAAAGAACGCTTATCTGGGTGGAGACACATCCCTTACCTGCTCTACCGATACGGCAACTGATATAGACCACGAAGTTTTACGCCTCATCCAGGAAGCTCATCAGAAAGCCAGAAAAATCATAACAGAAAATCTGGAAGCCATGCACCAGGCAGCAACATTTCTAATTGAAAAAGAGACTATTACAGGAGATGAATTCATGAGAATACTCCAACAGACAGAAAAACAATAGTTATATGGAACTACCGGAATCCGGAAAATAGGGTCATACCTTGTTCCGATATTCCAAAGGAGTATATCCGGTACGCTGCCTGAAAAAGCGTACGAACGAAGAAGGGGTAGAAAAGTTAAGCGCTTCGGATACCTGTTGTATGGTAAGAGAAGTTGTTTTCAGGTAACGTTTGGCAGCCAATACCACTACATCGTATACCCAGCTCAATAACGGATATCCGGTAGTCTGTTTTATTACAGTAGAAAGATATTTTGCTGTAACACACAGTCTGTCTGCATAGAACGACGCCGCCCGCTCAGTCTGATAATACTGCAAAAGTAAATCAAAGAATCGACGCGTCAACACTTCCGGTCTTGAATAGGTTTGTACTTCAGCATGTTCTATCCTTTCATAAGATGAAGACACCATAAAGATTATGGAATGCATCAGCGCATTTTTCACCAGTCCGACAGATATGCCCTCATTATACCGCTTTATCATCTTGCATAAAGCCTTGATATCTTCCGATACCAAATCCAATTGTAGACAAGGACAAACATCAGCCTTTTTAAGCATTTGAAAATCTGGAGGAACCGGCAAGGACAATATAAAATCGGTAGACAAAAGGAATATTTTCAGTTCCAGATCAGGCGAACAGGATACAACAGAAAAAAGCCGATGTGGCAAAACAACAAAAAACCTCCGGAAGAAATCCGGAATTCCGTATAATTAAGCTTAAAGAGCAAATCACCCTGAAGACCAAAACCGAAAATCAATCCATCAAACAGAAATGAACCTTCACATACATATCCGGTCAAGAAATCAGAGAATTCCATGACTACAAAACCATTTATCTTTACTTTTCTATCAAACATGTGCTTCAATTAAACAGAATCAACAGCAAATATACGGATTATTGCTGACCAGACTTCTCCAGCAATAAGATATATCACCAACTTTTCATATTCTACCTTCTACAAAAAATTTCTGCAATTATTTCGGTTTGTCAAACTACATTCGTTATCTTTGCACCGCAAAACTAACTCTTATACTTTTATACAATGCAAAGAACCAATTTTTTCAATAACAAGATAGTCAATACCCAACCCAGTTGGTGTATTACGATTCTTATTATCCAATGGTTCTCTGGTTTTGTCCAATTTTCAGCAGTCTGATTTATTCCACCATGCCAGCTAAAGGCATTCATGCAACTCTCTGACAGGATAGTTATACCCGTCTGTGAACTAGTTGCATTCTTCCCGTGTACTCTCAATACATACGGGATAAAACCGACTGTAAACAATCAAATTGAACATACTAACCGACTATTTTGATAATATGTTGTATCTAAGTATATTGATAATCGGTCTTCTGACAGGGACCTTCTGCCGCAAAATATCACTTTTCAAAAAACTGGACACTTCTATTTCAGCTACCATCTGGACCATGCTGTTTGTATTCGGTGTGTCCATCGGTTCCAACAAGGAACTGGTCAGCAATGTAGGAAACATCGGACTACAAGCCTTCATTCTAGCTTTCTGTGGCGTCGCAGGCAGCGTTCTGGCTGCCAGCATGGCATTCAGTCTGTTTTTCAAGAAGAAAGGAGGCCGTCATGAAAAATAATCTGATGATTGTAGGCTGTCTTTTAACAGGTATCCTTTGTGGCATGTATCTTGACATTCCATTTCTGCCTTATTGTAAGGACATTTCTTCCTATCTGTTGGCTTTTCTGGTTTTTCAGGCAGGCTTAAACCTGGGAGCCAATAGCGATTTCAACTATATGAAAGCCAATTTCCAATGGTCTTCCTTCCTGTTTCCGGTATTTACCATCGGAGGTACCTTACTGTTCTCAGCTTTGGCTAGTATCCTACTGGCCATGAATCTATGGGACGGCATGGCTGTAGGATGCGGATTCGGCTATTACTCGTTATCATCCATCATGATTATCCAACTGAAAGAAAACGTAATAGGCATGGATCTGGCTTCTCAACTTGGAGCAATTGCCCTGTTGACCAATGTATTCCGAGAACTGTTCGCACTTATCGGAGCACCACTGTACGCCCATTGCTTCGGGAAATTGGCTCCGATTTCGGCGGCAGGCGTAACTTCCATTGATGTCTGCCTGCCAGCCATCAGCAAATATTCCGGACAGGAATTCATACCGATAGCCGTTATCCAAGGTATCGTACTGGAAATAGCTACCCCTATGCTGATTACATTTTTCTGTGGATAATACCATTACTGCATTATATTTGTCAGAATCAATACCATCCAGAAGAGAGCGCAATAATATCATAAATACGTAAAATAAAGATATAATTAAAACATTTTGCTACAAATACATAAAAATTTAGTTGCATATTTACAAATTATACCTATCTTTGTCGACGTATTTAAAAATTAAACCAAAAGAACATATGAGTTACCTGATAAAACCTGCTAACTATAAGCCACTGCTCGATATGAAACAGACCGAGCTAGGTATCAAACAGATTAAAGAATTCTTCCAACAGAACCTTTCATCTGAATTAAGATTACGCCGTGTAACAGCCCCTTTATTCGTATTGAAAGGAATGGGTATTAACGATGATTTGAGCGGAATAGAACGTCCAGTGTCATTTCCTATCAAAGATTTAGGCGAACAGCAGGCCGAAGTAGTACACTCATTGGCCAAATGGAAACGTGTTACCTTAGCCGATTATGAAATTGAACCGGGATATGGAATCTATACTGATATGAATGCAATCCGTGCGGACGAAGAATTAGGTAACCTGCACTCCTTGTATGTAGACCAGTGGGACTGGGAACGGGTCATCACCCCAGAACAACGGACCGTAGAATTTCTGAAAAGCATCGTTACCCGTATTTATGCTGCTATGCGCCGCACAGAATACATGATTTGCGAAATGTATCCTCAAATCAAATCTTTCCTGGCACACGATATTCAGTTCATTCACTCGGAAGAACTGCTTCAGATGTATCCTGACAAGACTGCCAAGGAACGTGAGAACCTGATTGCCAAACGTTACGGTGCTGTATTCATTATCGGTATCGGAGGTAAACTGAGTAACGGCGAACCGCATGATTTACGTGCTCCAGACTATGACGACTATTCTACCATCGATCCGAATACCGGCCTGCCGGGATTGAACGGTGACCTCGTGGTATGGAACGATGTGTTGGGACGGGCCTTCGAACTTTCGTCCATGGGTATCCGTGTAGACAAGGAAGCACTGCTCAGACAGCTGGAAGAAACAGGCAAGCAAGACCGTCTGAAACTATATTTCCATAAGAGACTGATGGAAGATACATTACCGTTAAGTATCGGTGGAGGTATCGGACAGTCACGCCTGTGTATGCTTTACCTGAAAAAAGCACATATCGGTGAAATCCAGGCCAGTATCTGGCCGGAAGACATGCGCAAAGAATGTGCTGCCATTGGCATGCCACTGATTTAATGCATATACAAGTTCCCAAGTACGCGGGATACGGGTTATCGGTCTTTCAACAATCAGCCGATAACCCGTATTGTTTTTAAACAGAAAGAAGTCATTTTACTGAATAAATCGTATCTTTACCTGCTGAATATCTAATAATCGGAAAACTATGAACGTACAGATAGAAGAAAGTTGGAAACAAGTATTAGCTACAGAATTTGAAAAAGATTATTTCGTCAAACTGACGGATTTCGTACGACATGAGTACCAGACAACAACTGTATATCCCCCAGGAAAACTCATATTCAATGCCTTCAACCTATGCCCCTTCAATAAGGTGAAAGTAGTTATCATCGGTCAAGACCCTTATCATGGTCCGGGACAGGCACACGGACTCTGCTTTTCGGTAAACGAAGGAGTTCCACAACCGCCCTCGTTACAGAATATCTTCAAAGAAATACACGATGATTTGGGAACCCCGGTACCCTCTTCGGGGAATCTGACCCGTTGGGCAGAACAAGGAGTTCTTTTACTGAATGCCACTTTAACGGTGCGTGCCCATCAAGCAGGTTCCCACCAACGTCAAGGTTGGGAAGAATTTACTGATGCTGCAATACGCACACTGGCAGAGAATCGGGAACATCTGGTCTTCATTCTATGGGGAGCCTATGCACAGAAGAAAGGAGCCTTCATTGACCGCAACAAACATCTGGTATTAACCTCTGTACATCCATCTCCCCTATCAGCATACCATGGATTTTTCGGGAACAAACATTTCAGCAAAACTAATGAATACCTGATTGCACATGGAGAAACTCCTATCAACTGGTAATCTGAAAATAAAAGAACAAGCAAACGATGAAACCCACCAACATGTATATCCATCTGAAAGGACTAAAAATCTATGCCTATCACGGTGTACTTCCACAAGAGAATAAAATAGGAGCTGAATATACCATCGACTTACAACTGAAAACAGATTTCACGAAAGCCGCAGATACCGACCAACTGGAAGGTACAGTTAATTACGCAGCAGTTTTTGAAACAGTCAAAGCAGAAATGGCCGCTCCTTCCAAACTACTGGAACATGTTTCCTGTAGAATTGCCCGACGACTACTTCTAGACTTCCCCATTGAAGAAGTAAAAATAGCCCTATACAAACAGAATCCTCCCATGGGAGCCGATTGCCAACAGGTAGGAATAGAAGCCACTTATCGGAAATAATAAAATGTCCTCACGTTTATGAAATGACTCCAAAGATAAAATCTGAGGAACAAGTTTCATATCCGTGAGGACATTTTATTTTATATAAACACCGGTTAACGGGCTATTCTACGCAAACGAATACGCAAATTAGACAACTCCATATCCGCATGAGCCGATGCCGGATTATGAGCCTTGACAGTAATGGCATGTGACTTTTGGTTAGAAGTATCCAAAATATCAAAATCCTGACGATAAATAACCGGTTTTGGGGCTGGACGAAGCAAGTAACCTGTTTTTTCTTCAAAACGGTTGTATACACACAATACAACCTGATTGTCACCTTTCTTCAACGGAAGCAATACCTTTTCGGTACGGAAAGTACAACGATAAGGATTCAAATGCTTTAAAATCGACTTCCCGTTCAAGTAGATTTCGATTCCGTTTCCTGCACCTACTTCCACCAGAATCAGTTGATCGGCAGGAGACTGAATATTCTGCATAACATAATAGGTAGACAAGATATCACTCGCAAATTCATCCTGCTCTTTATCAGTTTCTTTCCATTGGCTTCTACGTGCAGGAGGATTGTTCAAGTCTGTTTGCAGTGTAGAAGGTGTATCAAACAGTCCACTACCCGGACCGCAAATATAACGTTTTCCCCAAACTGTACCGTTAGCCGGTTCCAGAGATTCTGCCTTTCCCCCTTTCAAAGTAACAGTATAAGATTTACCGTCCACCGATAAATCTATGGTTCTGTCTACCTCTTGGTCTGTATAAATGAACTGCAGCTGTTTCAGCAGATTCTGTTCTACATTCCAATTATAAGCCACTGCACTCCGGTAATTACTATAATAGTCAAAACAAGAATAACTATAATCCGGTGTGGCGTTAAGAGCAGTCAAAGTCATGCCTTTCACAGGAAGTGCTGGCTGCACTTCAACCGGTTTGTCCAGTTCCAAAGTCAAGACATGAATGGTAGAATCATTATAGGCAGATGCCGGAATAGACACAGAAATCTCATCGCCATATTGCAGATACATGGCCATCTTGCCGTCACCTTTCCGAAGCTTGTATCCTGGCATATCCAGCAGGATTTTACCATCCTTCGGATACTTGCCGGAAAGAATCAGGTAAAGTTTGTTGTCTTTTCGGGTAACAGTACCCCATTCGAAACTCTTCGGAAAAGGTGAAGCTTCTGTCTGATAAATAGCATAACCGTATTTATCCAACCAACTTCCGATAGATTCCAACACATCTTTTTCGAAAGGAACTATGCTTCCATCTCCCTTCGGACCGATATTTAACAGGAAATTACCTCCATGAGATACAACATTGGTCAGCTGGCAGAGTTTCTGGTAAACCTTATCTTTCACCTCTCCACGTTCCTGCCAGGAACGGTAGCTCCAAGTTTCATCAAACATAGAAGCTGCTGTCTGCCAGGGTGTATGTAACGAACCTTCCGGGTAAGCATTATCTGCCATCACACAGAAATCATACTGGTCATTACCTATACGTCCGCTCACCATACAGTCCGGCTGTAATTTATGTACCAATGCATAAAGTTCCTTGCTCTGTTCGGGAGTATTCGAACCCATATCAAACCAGAATTCAGAAATCGGGCCATAATTGGTCAGCAATTCCGTAATTTGTGCCTTAGAGAATTCCTGATGCTTTTCCGGTACAAAATCACAATTATGGTCTGACATAGGCGAAGCATACGGGAAATTCCAGTCAATGATAGAAAAATAAAGCCCAAAACGGATACCGGCCCGCTTACATGCATCCGAAAGTTCTTTCACGAAATCCCGTTTACAAGGAGTAGCATCGTAAGAATTATATGTGGTTGTGGCAGTATGGAACATACAGAAACCGTCATGATGTTTGGAAGTAAGCACAACGGATTTCATACCTCCCCGCTTGGCTAGTGCCACAATAGAATCTGCATTGAACTGAGTCGGATTAAAATCCTTTGCCAACTGCATATATTCTTCTTTCGGGATTTTAGCAAAAGCCTGTATCTGTTCACTGTAACCGTAAGTAACCGGCTGTCCTTTCCATACCCCCCCTGGTAAAGAATAAAGCCCAAAATGAATAAACATGGAATACTTGTTTCCATGCCAAGTCTTCAACGCTTCCGGAGCGATTTGTGCCTGCACGATTCCGGCCAGGACACATACTAAGAAAGTGAAAATAATTTTTTTCATAGTACGGATAAATAATGTTTTTTAGGAACAAAGATAATCACTTCTTTGTTTTTTCAGCCTTTTCTCTGTGATTTTTATAAGTTTTTTCAGAAAGAAGTATATGAAGACAACAATAACAGAGTGCCAAGCCATTCATCCGAAAACAGAAAGCCCCAGAAATCAAAGCGAACCAATCCAGTCCGATGACTTCCGGGGCATCATTCTATCAGATAAAATGTATCTTAATCTGTTTACTCATCCAATAACAGTTCCATAACCTGACAAGCTGATTTGGCAACTGATGTTCCTGGACCAAAAATAGCTACTACACCGGCCTTATACAAGAAATCATAATCCTGTGCCGGGATAACACCTCCTGCAAATACCAGAATATCTTCACGACCCAGTTTCTTCAGTTCTTCGATAATCTGTGGAATCAAGGTCTTGTGTCCGGCAGCCAGTGATGATACACCTACTGCGTTCACATCGTTTTCAACGGCTTCACGGGCAGCTTCTTCCGGAGTCTGGAACAACGGTCCCATATCTACATCATAACCGCAATCGGCAAATCCGGTAGCAACTACTTTCGCACCACGGTCGTGTCCGTCCTGTCCCATCTTGGCTATCATGATACGCGGACGACGGCCTTCTTTTTTCGCAAATTCTTCGGTCAGTTCGCAAGCTCTTGCAAAATCTGCATCCTTTTTACTTTCTGATGAATACACGCCTGATATAGTTCTGATTATCGCTTTATAACGTCCGACAACTGCTTCGCAGGCATCGGAGATTTCTCCTAAAGTAGCCCGAACACGTGCAGCTTCTACAGCCAGTTCCAGCAAGTTACCTTTACCGGTCTTCACACATTCAGTTATGGCAGCCAATGCCTTATCTACCTCTTCCTGATTACGACCTTCCTTTAAACGACGCAGGTTTTCAATCTGCTCCTGACGTACCGCCGTATTATCTACTTCCAGAATATCAATCGGATCTTCTTTCTCCAGACGATACTTATTGGTACCTACAATGGTCTGTTCACCTGAGTCAATACGTGCCTGGGTACGTGCAGCCGCTTCTTCGATACGCATCTTCGGAATACCGGTTTCAATTGCTTTAGCCATACCACCCAATCGTTCGATTTCCTGAATGTGTTCCCATGCCTTATGGGCCAGTTCATTGGTCAGAGCCTCTACATAATAAGAACCACCCCACGGATCAACATTCTTGCAGACCTGAGTCTCTTCCTGAATATAAATCTGGGTATTACGGGCAATACGTGCCGAGAAGTCTGTAGGAAGTGCGATAGCCTCATCCAGTGCATTAGTATGCAATGACTGAGTATGCCCCAATGCGGCAGCCATAGCCTCAATACAGGTACGACCTACATTATTGAACGGGTCTTGTTCAGTAAGCGACCAACCTGAAGTCTGTGAGTGAGTACGCAATGCCAAAGACTTCGGATTCTTCGGATTGAACTGTTTCACAATCTTGGCCCACAGCATACGGGCAGCACGCATCTTGGCTATCTCCATAAAATGATTCATACCGATAGCCCAGAAGAAAGACAAACGAGGAGCAAATGCATCAATATCGATACCGGCTGCAATACCGGCACGGAGGTATTCCAATCCATCGGCCAGTGTATAAGCCAATTCAATATCAGCCGTAGCTCCGGCTTCCTGCATATGGTAACCCGAAATAGAAATGGAGTTGAATTTCGGCATTTTCTGTGAAGTATATTCAAAAATGTCTGAAATAATCTTCATAGAGAATGCAGGCGGATAGATATAAGTATTACGTACCATGAATTCTTTCAAGATATCATTCTGAATGGTACCGGCCATTTCTTCCAGTTTAGCTCCCTGCTCCAATCCGGCATTGATATAAAATGCCATAATAGGCAGTACCGCACCGTTCATGGTCATGGAGACAGACATTTTGTTCAAAGGAATACCATCGAACAAAACTTTCATGTTCTCTAATGAACAGATAGATACTCCTGCTTTACCCACATCTCCTACTACACGCGGATGGTCAGGGTCATATCCACGATGGGTAGGTAAGTCGAATGCGACAGACAAACCTTTCTGTCCGGAAGCCAGATTACGGCGATAGAATGCATTCGATTCCTCGGCTGTAGAAAAACCGGCATACTGACGGATAGTCCACGGACGGAACGTATACATCATGGAATAAGGTCCACGCAGATACGGTGGGATACCAGCCGCATAGTTCAGGTGTTCCAGACCTTCCAGGTCTTCTTTCGTATAGACCGGCTTGACCTGAATCTGTTCCGGTGTCTTCCAGTTGGCTGTGATGCCGTTGGCTTTCTGCCATTCCATGCCGTTCTGTGGCTGGAATCCGGCATATATATCGATGTTTCTGAAATTTGGTTTCATAGCTTTACTTAATTCCTAACTTTTCGTTATACGATTTCAAGGTCTCCAAAACATTGCAACGAACATGAATGAAATTTTCAATGCCGGCTGCCTTCAGTTCTTCCATACAGGCCGGTGCTCCGGCTACAATGAACAGGACTTTATCTTTCAGCAGTTCATAAGCAGGAACAGCATATTGAGCATATTCGTCATCACTGGAACAGATAACTACAATATCTGCCTGAGCCTTCAAGGCAGCTTCAGCACCCTCTTCTACTGTTGCAAACCCAAGGTTATCGATAACTTCATAACCGGCACAAGCCAGGAAGTTGCAGGAGAACTGAGCACGCGCCTGACGCATAGCCAAGTTACCGATGGTCAGCATGAATGCTTTCGGACGTTTTCCGGAATGCTCCGTCTGTAAACGTAAAGCCTCGAATTCACTGGCGGCACGGTCTGTATTCAAGCTGGCAAAGGCTGCTTCATTTTCATGACCTCCACAGCCACAACAGCAACTTACCGGCATCTTTCTTTCTGCCCGCTCACTGAAATTCGGATATTGATTGGTTCCAAGCAGAATTTCCTTCCGTTTTGAAACGGCTTCATGACGTGCTTTATTGCTGGCATTCACAGTATCTTGTACTGTACCTTGCTGAATAGCAGCCAACATACCTCCGGCATCTTCTGTCTCCAGAAAGAGATTCCAGGCCTGCTGAGCAATAGCGACAGTCAGATTCTCAATATAATAAGAGCCACCTGCAGCATCAACAATACGGTTCAGGTGTGCTTCCTCTTTCAACAGCAACTGCTGATTACGTGCAATACGTTCCGAGAATTCATTCGGAGTTTCATAAACCTTATCGAATGGAGTTACTGTAATAGAATTTACACCGGCAATAGCCGCGCTCATAGCTTCTGTCTGTGTACGAAGCAGATTTACATGCGCATCGAACAAGGTAAGATTGAAAGTAGAAGTTTCTGCATGTGCTACCATCTTGCAAGCACATTCTTCAGTCGGACCGTAAGCCTTTACAATATCGGCCCAGAGCATACGTGCAGCACGGAATTTGGCAATTTCCATGAAATAATTGGAACTGATGCCGAAGTTGAATTTGATTTTCCGGGCTGCCAGGTCGACAGGAATACCCGCTTCTACCAATGCATTCAAGTAATAATTTCCCCACACCAATGCATATCCCAATTCCTGATAGATATACGCTCCAGCATTATTCAATTTGAGAGAATTTACAGCAATGCAGCGGAATTTAGGAAACGGAGCGAGTACTTTTACCAGTTCTGCTCCCTTGGCAACGATACCACTCAGATCTTTCCCTTTTTGTAGCATCTTGCTTATCGGGTCGAAATTGACAGAACCTTGTATCTTTTCCGGGTCATATCCTTTTTCTTTGAAATATGCCACCAGTAACTCTGCCAACTGGAGAGTATGACGCTGACAAGTAGTGAAGTTCAATTCAATGCATTCACAACAGATATCTTTCAGTAAAGTACGGATAAAATCAGCATCCAGTGCTTTGGCCGGTACATGGAAACCTAAAGAGTCAATACCTTTGTTCAGAATGTCAAGTGCCTTGGCATTGGCTTCGGCCGGATCGTCCACCCGGATATCCTGCCGGATAAACCAAGTGTTGTCATCTTTCTTGATTCCACGAAGATAAGGATATTGTCCAGGCAATCCATCGGTAGTCTTTAGTCCTTCCAGATCCTCCTGACGATAGAAGGGTTTGACTTTGAATCCTTCATTGGTTTTCCACACCAACTTCTTTTCGTAATCAGCCCCTTTCAGATCCACTTGAATTTTGTCCATCCATTCCTGGGTAGACACTGGAGGAAAGTCAGAAAAGAGTTTTTCTTTACTATCTGCCATAGTGATGAGTGTTTTTATGTTTAATTAGATCTAATGATATTTTTCTCAGACAGGACGAATCCTGTACACTGTATAGGCAAATATACTAAAATCTTCTGATGTTTGTCTTTTTTGATGGAAAAATGCTCACCCCCTAACACGGCTCTTTCATTTAAAACAACCTCTATAATCCTTGTTA
>OHKG01000705.1_pt1 | contig 12324 bp, 8 predicted proteins | sample 1568701 | NCBI WGS metagenome assembly OHKG01 (sample SAMEA3879529, study PRJEB24766) | human gut metagenome | biome: human-associated habitat; feature: feces | place: USA | collected 1985/1987 | reverse complement strand
ATGCGACGTGGGCAGATACGACGGCGGACAGACTTCATTCATCGACAAACTGCTGCTCAACCCCGACGGCGGCATTATCGCTGCCGTGGCAGCGACACGCGAGGCATACACATCGTTGAACGGACGCCTGACCGACTCGTTTGCCAAGTATCTCGGCATCAGCGAATCCGACAGCCGATTCTATGCTAAATACGAAAAAACCTGGGGACGCGTGTTGATGTTTGCGAAAAACTTCTCGACCGACCGTTCACGCAACCGTCTGAAATACCACCTGCTCGGCGACCCGGCAATGCTCGTCGACATCCCATGTGACCGCACCGAGGTGACCGAAGTCAACGGTGTCGCCGCCTCGAAGGGCATCGCCATAGGTGCTATGACTCCAATAACCATAAAAGGCCGTGTCAGAAACGATGCAGGAGAAGTCGATACCGATTTCAACGGCTATGCGAAGATTTCGCTCTACGACTCCGAAAAATACTATATGACACAAGGTGACGAGACGCTGACCGAGCGCGGAGCCGAACTTGCCGTGACAAGCGCCGACGTGACAGCCGGCGAGTTTACGGCCACAATCATAGCGCCAAACTGCATCACGACCGACGACAAAGAGAAACCGCTGCAAGTGACCGCTGTCAGCAACGACGGCACCGTGGTGTCGGGATTCTACAACGGTCTGACATTCGACCGCTCGCTCTCCGCCGTTTCCGACGACACGACAGCGCCAACCATCAACGACTTCTACATCAACGACAAATCAACGTTCAAGGACGGTATGGAGGTGTAATCGTCGCTGCGCCTCAAAGCGGAAGTGACCGATGATGTTGCCCTCAACCTGTCGCATGAGCAGATTGCCACGACTGCCTACATTTCTATCGACGGCGGAGAGCATGTTTATCCTGTGTGCTCCTACCAGCTCGACGGAGCCGACAATTGCATAATCGACCAAGGCATCTACAACCTGAAATCAGGCCGACACACGGCAGAACTTGTTGTTGCCGACATGTCGGGCAACGTTGCCACACGCACAATAGCCTTCTACGTTGCCGTCAGCGACAATGCCACACTCACCGTCGATACGACAGCCCTGATACACTCCGTGACATTCGACGTTGAGAACGCCGACAACTACACCGACGCGCAACTCGTTGTCAGCGACAACAGCGGCAACGTGGTGCTGCGCACCGACGTAGGCTCATTCCCATACACATGGGACGGCAGCGACAACAACGGCAACCGCCTTGCCGAAGGCAACTACAACGCAACGGCAATCATCGACGGCAAAAGCCTCCGTCAGAAAAAAATCGTAGTCGTAAAGCAATAAATGCCACTATTTTCAGTTTTGATAAATAGAACTACATTTATAGAAAACGAATGAAAATTAGACGGTATATAATCATTGCCCTGGCATCGCTCATCGCTTTGCCCGCTCTCGCCGACAGCAACGGCAAGGACCAATTCAACCCAGTGCAAACCGGTGTGACATCGCTCGGAATCGCCCCCGACGCCCGCGGCGCAGCCATGGGCGACCTCGGTGTGGCAACCGAGCCCGACGCCTATTCGCAATATTGGAACCCGTCGAAATACGCCTTCGCCTACAGCTCGGCGGCAGTCAGTCTCTCCTACACCCCATGGTTGAGAAAACTGGTCAACGACATATTCCTTGCCAACCTTTCCGGATATTGGAAAATGGGAGGAGGCGACAACCAGGCTGTCAGCGCATCGTTGCGCTACTTCTCGCTCGGCGAGATTCAGATGACCGACGGTGCTGGAACTGTTGTCAACTCCGTCAACCCATACGAAATGGCTTTCGACCTCGGCTATTCCCGCAAACTGTCGGAAAGCTTCTCCATGGGTGTGGCTCTGCGCTACATCTATTCCGACCTCGCTTTCTCCGACGCATATTCTGCCGAACAGCAGAAAGGAGCGTCGGCATTCGCCGCCGACATCTCGGGCTTCCTGACCACATATCCTGTGGTGGGACGCAACGAATGCCAATGGTCATGGGGTTTCAACATCTCCAACATCGGTTCAAAGGTGTCGTACAACGACGGCAATGACCCTGCATTCCTGCCTACAAACTTCCGCCTCGGAACAACATTCACCTTCCCGGTGGCTCAATACAACAACATAGCGCTCTCGCTCGACGCCAACAAGCTGCTTGTGCCCACACGTCCACGCCAGTCAGACTTCACCGACGCCGAAGGCAACTATGACCAGGAGGCTTATGAGTCGAAACTTGAGGACTGGCGCAACACGTCGTCGATTTCAGGCATCTTCAAGTCGTTCAGCGACGCCGCAGCCATGAACCTGAATATCCAGGCGAGCGGCACCAACGAACACCACAAGATTGAAGGCATCTTCAAGGCTCTGGCCCGAAGCATCCGGATGGCTGCCCGAAGGGATATCCACCATTACGAAATTCCTTCCAGCAAAGGCTGCATCTGACACAGCCTCCAACAGAAATGCCGGTTACGCATGTGAAAGAACCTGTGCGTAACCGGCATTTCTGTTTTCCTTTCATCACCCGGAAAACTTCTTCATTCAGAAAAAGCCGCCGGGCTTTTTAAAAAACGTTTCGGCGTTTCAGGGAAAAGAATTCGGGCTTTTCATCAAAAGAATTCGACGTTTTTTCCGGCCGGAATCGTGCGGTCATTGAAGCCGAATCGAGCGGTCGTTGGGGCTCAATCGTGCGGTCGTTGCAGAGGCATTGTGCGGTCACCTCTGCTCCATCGTGCAGAAGCATCCGGACAGCACTTTTCAGAAGCTTGCGGGATAGTGCAGCAAAGCCCTCGGGCTTTTAAAAAAACGTTTCGGCGTTTACAGAAAAAGAATTCGGCGAATCAGATAAAACGTCGGGACGTTTTTCTGAGCCGCCGAAACCATTGAAAATCAGAACTGGAAATAAATAAACGGCTGAATGTCGCTGCTCTTTACCTGAATGACCAGCCAGATCAGTGCAATGAGCAGAAGAGCCTGACCGACCAGCGGAGTACGGACCACCAGACGTCCGCAGGCATCCTGCCAGCGGTCGGGACACCAGTGAAGCAGATAGCCCACTCCCATCAGTGCAAAGACTTTCCAGTAGCCCGTGACGAGCTGTACGAATACTTCCGGATGGAAGGCTGTACCGATCTGACGGATCATTGTCAGCGAAGCCTCGAATGTGGTATTACGGAAGAAAATCCAGCAGAAGCATACGAAATGGAAAGTGATCAGTACCGCAAAGAAGCGGCGGATTCCCGTACTGCGGTACGTCTTGGGACGCTTCAGCAGACTGCGGAAGAACTTATGAACAGCCAGTGCCACGCCATGAAGTCCTCCCCACACAATGAAGTTCCACGAAGCACCATGCCAGAGTCCGCCCAGCAGCATGGTCAGAATCAGATTGACATAGGTACGGAATTTCCCTTTTCGGTTCCCTCCCAGCGAAATATAAAGGTAGTCGCGCAACCAGGTTGAAAGCGAGATATGCCAGCGGTGCCAGAAGTCGGTCACACTGTCAGACTTATAGGGCGAATTGAAGTTGATCGGGAAGCGGAATCCCAGCAGAAGGGCGATGCCGATGGCCATGTCACTGTATCCGGAGAAATCGCAATAGATCTGCAGGGCATATCCATAAACGCCGAAAAGGTTTTCAACACCGGAATACAGGCCGGGATTGTCGAAGATTCGTTCTACGAAATTGACACTGATGTAGTCGGAAATCACAGCTTTCTTGAACAGACCGCTGACGATCAGGAAAATTCCCTGTCCGAACATCTCGGAACTGACGTAGAGCGGACGGCGGATCTGGGGAATAAAGTCACGGGCCCGCACAATCGGTCCGGCCACAAGCTGCGGAAAGAACGATACATAAAAAGCATAGTCCAGCAGACTGTCCAGCGGACGGAGATCGCGACGATAGACATCAATGGTATAACTGAGTGACTGGAATGTAAAGAACGAAATGCCCACCGGCAGGAATATGTCCAGCGGATGGAATTCGCCTCCCCACAAGGGAGCCAGCATCTCATAGAAGAAATTGGTATACTTGAAATAACAGAGCAGACCGAGGTTGACCAGCAGACTGGTTGCCACGAGCCCTTTCCGCTTCAGCGGCGACTGGGTGCGGTCCATGACGTGAGCCAGCCAGAAGTCGGTTACCGTTACAGTACCCAGCAGAAAGAAATAAACACCGCTGCTCTTATAATAGAAATAATAAGAGAACAGTGTGACGAACAGCAGACGGGCCGTTGTCCGTTTCTGCAAAAGCATATAGACAAAGCTGAATCCCAGAAAGAGCAACAGAAATACTCCGCTGTTGAAAATCATCGGCTGCCGGGGATCATAAGTCAGCACTTCAGCCAGTTTGTGCCAGTCAATCAAAGTTGTATCAGTCCAGTTTAGTTGCCACATAATCGTTGTATGCCTTTATAAATGCTTCATGTAATAATAATCCTTGCAAAACATAACCCTCTTGCGTGAAATGAATCCGGTCACGCTGGAACATATTAGCAGCCGTCCAGTTGCGGCAAGCCCGTTCCTGTCCTCCGGCAATGTCATAAAGATCCCAGAGAGCCAGCCCGTTGTCTGCGGCAAAACGTTTCTCCGTTTCCACCACACGAGGAGTACGGGTGTTGATGGTTTTTCCCCGTCTTCCGCTGCGCATATAAGCTCCCGGAGGAGTGGTAAGCAGAAAAGCAGCATGCGGACAGCGGTTTTTCAGTTCCGTAAAAAAGCTGGTAAGCTGCCGTCTGTGTTCTTCGGCAGAATAGTTTCTTCCATGAGCCTCGTTGGTTCCAAACGACACGATGATCAGATCGGGATCCAGTCCCGCCACAGCGTGCAGATTTTCAGGGGTAGAGAAAGAAGCACATGTCGCTCCGTTTATGCCCATGATGTGGTAAACGATGCCCGAAACACCCGTTTCCTGAGCCAGTCCCGAAGAACGGTAGGTCACCGGCTGATCAACCACGGCCTCACTTCCGAAATCGGCTTCCAGTGCCTTGCGCATAATATAAGGGAAAACATGCCCTCGCACGTGCGAATCACCGATGTGTACAATCCGCACAGGACGGTCCAGCCGTTGCAGGGACTCCCAGAATGCGTTCAGTGAACCGGTGGGATCATCAATCCGGTTCTCCTGTGTATTCTTGAACGATGCCGGCATGGGGTCTTCGACCTCCACAAAACGCATCAGCTTCTGCATCTCACTGCTGGAATACACCGGTCCCGAATTCTTGTCATGCGGCGGCTGCTCCGGAAGCGGATCTTGTGCATGCATCTCCTTCCAGCCCGGCAGACACAGCAGGACAATCCAGAAAAGCTTCCATATCCCGGTACTACTCAGTTTCATAGGCTTTGCGTTTCTCATATTGCTCCATACCGTACATCAGGGTTTCAAACAGGATGCCTGCCAGATGCTTGCCACCCCGGAAATTAATGTGCGTATAATCGTAATTGGCCATGGAAGGCTTGCTGTTTACCATATCAACGATACTTCCCTCTCCTCCCATTGCTTCATACATGTTCCAGAAGGCCGTATGTGTTTCAGCGGCCAGGGCCTGCTGATAACGGATCAGATTCTTCACGCCCGGCATGGTGCGCAAGTTGCCGTCTTCATCACGATGTTCACGGTCGCCCACTCCGACAATCAGAATCGAAGCCTGAGGAAAGGCTTTTCTCAGGTGTTCTACCACTTTAATCATCGGATTCTTATAATAAGAATAGTTCACTCCGCCTTCGAAAGCGACATTCAGTCCATACTGAAGAACAATCAGATCATACGGACGCAGACGGTTGTAATCTCTCAAGATTTTCATCGGAATGTTTCCCAGCTGCTGACCGCTGCTGCCTCTCGTACTGAAATTATCGACCACGATTCCGCTCTCGGGATCCATCGTCACTCCATAAAACAGGGCATTCGGAGCCGACTTCAACACTTTCCAGCGAACACTTCCGATATTACCTCTGACGGAAACGGCCTGCAATGCACTGTCACCAGCCAGAGCATAAGTCACCGGTTCCCGGCCGTTTACCTCAGCCGACAAGACCACCGAATCGGGAGCCAGCAGATAGAAAGTAGATACCTGGCAGGTATCCAGCAGGGAAGTATACTTGCGCTGCCCCTTCAAGGTGACAGAAGCTCCAGCAGAAGCCTGTGAATAAGAGTTGGAAATATCCTGACGGGAGCAGTCAAAGCCAATGGAATCGGTCGTGAAATGGCTGTTCCATCCCGAGAAAGAATGACCTACCGTGGGACGGTAACCGGAGATACGGGAAGTCACCTGCACATATCCTACCCCGCATCCGCCAAAACGTTTCTGCAACATATTGCGCAGGTCAGAGGTCAGGATGTCTGCCTCGATGAAAGAGTCACCGAAATAAGCAATGCGGACAGGACGTCCGAGCGACTGTCTCTGTAGCAACGCTTCATAAAAGAAACGGAGACCGCCACGTTTCGTCGAATCGGAATAGTCTTCAATGCATGTCAGCCCCGTCTTGCATGTATCAACAAATGCAGGACGTACCGGAGGCGGAAGTACCAGTGTATCCGAATCGGCAACCAGCGGAGCAGGTTCGACCTTATCCGGACGTACATCTGACAGCAGATCTACTCTTCGCAAAGGTTTTCCTCCCAACGACAGCTTGGGAAGAAAATACATGGCTTCCAGGCCAACTACGACCAGAAGCGTCAAAAGAAACGTAGCAACTATTTTATTTTTCATGATTTACCGCTAAAACGATGCAAAGATAGCGGTTTTTTGAGGACTTCGTTCTAAACGAACTGCTTTTCCTTCATTTGGCATAAAAAAGCATCGACCATCTCAGAGCCTTTCCGCGTCGTGATGCCTCTCATATGCAGCAGGGTTATCTCGCTATAAATCTCCACAAGCGGATAACTCTCGAGCATATCAGAATAGATTAGCAGGTCCATCTGCATAACCATTGCCTGATTGATGATGTCAAAATTTATATCAGGACGGAAGATTCCCTGTTCTACTCCCCTATTGAAATACTTTAAAATTGCCGAATCACATTTTTTCCGTTCTTCACGCATATAGTCCAACACCTTGGGATATTTACGTAGATCCCGAAAGAACTGAGGATTCAGGTTACAGAGTTCTGACAACTTTCTTTTATAAAAAGCAAAGATTACCTCCAGGACATTTTCAGTCCTGGTGGTAACCTCAATCATTGCTTCATTCACTTGCTGCTGTTGCATACGCAATCCTTCAAGCAAGAGATTTTCCTTGTCACGAAACAGTTCGTACAAAGTGCGTTTGGAGATGGAAAGGGAAAGAGCGATGTCATCCATGCGTACACACCGGATTCCCAACTTTGTGAAAGCCTCCATTGCGGTTTCCACAATTTGTTCTTTCAGCTTTTTCTTGTCATTTCTCTTTCGTCTTAACGTCTCCATACCCGCTATTAATGGATAATTCCCAACTGAGAAGTCTGTACAAACTCAATGATCTGTTCGATCTCCGGTCCGTTAGGAATCTGTTCCTTGATACGGAGCAAAGCATCGTGCTGCGATGTATTGGCCTTGTAAAGAATACGATAAGCCTGAGCAATATGTTTGATCAGTGTTTCTGAGAAACCGGCATGCTCCAGCACCTTCGTATTGATGCTATAGAAAGCGATCGGCTCGTGAGCAGCAACAATAAACGGAGGGATATCCTTGATAAAACGGCAACCTCCCTGCACGATGGAGTAACTTCCCAAACGGGTATTACCCTGCATCAGGACATTTGAAGTCAGAATCGCGCAGTCATAAATCCGGCAGTTACCGGATACCTGAGAGCCGTTACCGATAATACAGCGGTTACCGACTTCTACATCATGCGACAAACGTGCTCCCGTCATGATAAAGTTTCCATCACCCACCTTTGTTTCATGTCCGGCATGTGTGGCACGAATAATCACGGCATTCTCACGAATCACATTGTCATTACCGATACGTGCGATCGTTTCTTCGCCCGTAAACGCAAAATCCTGAGGAACGGCTGCAATCACCGCTCCCTGATAAATCGTATTTCCGTTTCCTATACGCGCACCACTCATAATGCTGGCATAGGGCATAATGACATTATTATCGCCTATTTCGACATTCTTGTCGATATAGGCAAACGGATGAACCGTTACATTGGATCCGATCTTTGCAGAAGGATCTACATAAGCCAAAGGACTAATCATAGTTACATATTTTTAAGGTTACTTATTCTCTACCGCCTCCCAATGCGCTGTACAGATTGATAACAGCCTGCATACGCTGGAAAGTATCGGATACTTCGTTCAACTGGGCACTCAGCAATGACTGTTGTGCAGTAATGATTTCCAGATAAGTGGCCTTTCCCGCCTGAAACAAATCATTGTTCATCTCCACCGCTTTTTGCATTTCAGAAACCTGTGCCTGGTGCTCGCTCAACTTTTTGTCTGCCGTATCATACAGGAACAAAGCATCACTTACTTCCTTACCAGCTTCCAGAATAGTCTGCTGATAATTCATCTTGGCAATCTGTTCTTCCGCTTTCGATACTTTCAAGTTGGCAATCAATTTTCCACGCTGGAAAATGGGTTGCGTCAATGAGCCGATAGCATTCCAAAGCATAACGGCAGGATTAGAAATCACTGTACCATTGGAACCATTAGTCCATCCCAGAGTACCTGTAATATTAACACTGGGATAAAAAGCGGAACGCGCCTGATTGGTAGTATAATAAGCGTCGGCTAATGCCAATTCTGCCGCTTTTACATCGGGCCGGTTCTCAAGCAACTGTAAAGGAACTCCCACCGCCAAATCTGCCGGCATCACTTGTTCCTCCAATGTTCCACGGTCTATGTTCTGAGGAGCCTTTGCCAACAATACGGAGATAGAATTCTCAGTTTCACGCACCTGGCGTTTCAAGTCAGCCAATGAAGCCTCCGTCTGGTGATAAGCCCCTTTACTCTGTGCCACAGCAGCTTCGGTAGTCATACCGGCTTCCTTCATAGCTTCCATAGTGCGCACTGTTTCTTTCATTAACGCCACATTCTGTTCGGTCACACTGACTTGACGGTCTAGCATCAATAAAGAATAATAAGCATTGGCTATACCACCAATCAACTGTGAACGCACTGCCTGCTGATAGGCCTTACTTTGCAAATAAGAAGCTTTCTGGCCACGATGGGCATTCAGCAATTTGCCGAACAAATCAACTTCCCAGCTTGCAGAAGCAGGTAAAGTATAATTCTTTACAGGAGTACTTTTGTCCACACTAGTCAACGAACCTTGTGGAGCAAGGGCCAAAGAAGGGAGATAAGACAAACGAGCTGATGTCAATAACGCCTTCGCCTCCTTCACACGCAGGATAGCAGCCTGCATATCTACATTGTTTGCCAATCCCTCTTCAATCAGCATCTGCAATTTCGGATCACGGAAAATTTCCTTCCATGACAAGTTACCCATATTGGTTGTATCGTTAGCAGCCAATGTATCGTTGGCGGCAACCGGGTCACGATAGATGCCAGTGGCATCTATCGACTCGGGACGATCGTATGATTTATAGATGTGGCAACCGCTTAATAAAAACGTCGCGCAACATAATCCTATTATCTTTTTCATTGTTCTTCTGTTCATTTACGGGTGTATTGTTCAATTTCGGGTTCAACCTCTGTATTGTCCACACTTTCCCATTCAATCGGTTTGAATTTCTCTTGTAACCATTGGAATACCACAAACAATACGGGTACGATAAAGATCTGGAAGATCATACCAATCAACATACCACCAATAGCCGAAGCTCCCAAAGTACGGTTACCATGAGCACCAACTCCCATAGCCAACATCAACGGAATCAAACCTACAATCATGGCCAATGAGGTCATTAAGATCGGTCGCAAACGGGCTGCCGCACCCAAAACCGCAGCCCAGGAAATACTCATTCCCTGCTTACGGCGATCCAAAGCAAACTCTACAATCAGAATGGCATTCTTCGCCAACAATCCCATCAACATGATCAATGCAATCTGCATATAAATATCATTTGACATGGTTCCTAAAATCATCTTCAAAGCCGGAATATTTCCCAATGCTGCAAATCCGTTTACAAACAGGAAGCTACCCAACAGACCGAACGGTACTGAAAGCAATACGGACAACGGCAGAATGTAACTTTCATACTGTGCACTCAGCAACAAATAAACGAATACAAAACACAGAATGAAGATGATACCTGTGGAACTGCCACTGGTAGATGCTTCCTCACGGGCCATACCTCCCAACTCGTAACCGTAACCGGTAGGCAGACTCTCTTTCGCCACTTCCGCAATAGCCTGCAAAGCCTGGCCGGAAGTATAACCGCTGGCAGGAGCCACCATCACTTTGATAGACGTATAAAGGTTGAAACGACTGATAACATCCGGTCCATACACCTTTTTGATAGAAACGAACTGGGAAATAGGAGCCATCTCATTTCCATTACGTATCTTAATACTATTCAAAGACTCCAGATTCTTGGTTGCTTCGGGTTCTGCCTGAATCATTACACGATACATCTTACCGAAACGGTTAAAGTTAGAAGCATACAAACCACCGAAATATCCCTGCATGGTAGTCAGGATATCATTAGGACTAATCCCTGCCTTCTTACAAGCGGCCGCATCAATATCCAACATATATTGGGGGAAGTTCGGGTTGAAGGTAGTCTGAGCCGAATTAATTTCGGGACGTGCCTTCAACGCATCCATATAGTCCAAAACGACGTCATAAAAATGATTCAAGTCTCCACCGGTCTTATCCTGCATATTCAACTCGATATCACTGGATGCCGAATAACCCGGAATCATAGGAGGAGCAAAGAACAATACCTGCGCATCCTTGATGATCTTCTGTGCACGCATAAACAACGTACCTACCACAATATCCGAATTCTGCATCATGGAACGTTCTTCCCAATCTTTCAGTTTAATAATGATAGAACCGTAAGAAGGACCCTGACCACCAATAAAACCGAAACCGGAAATCACCGTGCGGGAATCTACAGCCGGTTCGGCAGCCACCAAGCTGTCTACACGGTTTAAGATTTCCATTGCACGTTCCTGTGAAGTACCGGGAGGCAGTGTCACCGCACCCATAATGGTACCGGTATCTTCATTAGGCACCATGCCCGTCGGAGTAACCTTCATAAAGAATACCAACAGAATGATAGAAGCGGCAACCAGCCCGAATGACAACCATTTCTTATGGATAAAGAACACTACATGCTTCTTGTACTTCTTCAATATAGAATCATAAGCCGCATTAAAGGCTGTATGGAATCGTTCCACACGAGTCATCTTCTTTGTTCCATGTCCTTCATCATGCGGTTTCAAGAAAATGGCACACAAAGCCGGAGACAAAGTCAACGCATTCAAGGCCGAGAAACCGATAGCAATAGCCATGGTAATACCGAACTGGCGATAGAATGTACCGGCCGTACCTCCCATGAAACTTACCGGAATGAACACAGACATCATGACTAATGTAATAGAAACGATAGCGCCACCCAATTCGCTCATGGCATCAATAGAAGCCTCACGGGAAGACTTATATCCCTGATCCAACTTGGCATGAACCCCCTCGACGACGACAATGGCATCATCGACCACAATCGCAATGGCAAGAACCAATGCACAAAGAGTCAACAAGTTCAAACTAAATCCCATCAAATACAAGGCAAAGAACGTACCGATCAACGACACCGGAATAGCGATAGCGGGAATCAACGTTGAACGGAAATCTTGCAAGAAGACATACACTACAAAGAACACCAAAATAAAGGCTTCGATAAGGGTCTTGATTACCTCGTGAATCGAAGCAAACAGGAAGTCGTTAGCATTCAAAGTCGTTTCGATTTCCATTCCGGGGGGAAGGTCTTTCTTTATATCTTCCAACAAATTTGTAATATCGCCGATAATTGCAGTGGCATTGGATCCGGCAGCCTGATAGACCATCGCACTTACCGCATTATGCCCGTTCTGGAAGTTTTTAAACCCATAGGTCAACCGACCTAATTCAATATCGGCAACATCTTTCAAGTACAAAATTTGCCCATCGTCGTTTGCTCGTATCACCATATTACCAAACTCCTCAGGGGTTTGCAAACGGCCTTTATAGGTCAAAACGTATTGGAACGATTGATTTCCCTGATCTCCGAACTGACCGGGAGCGGCTTCGATATTCTGCTCAGCCAAAATACCTGCAATATCCGCCGGCATCAAACCATATTGCGCCATAACATCGGGTTTCAACCAAATACGCATAGAATAGTCTGTCGCCATAACATCGGCAGCACCGACACCAGATACACGCTGAATTAAGGG
>OHKG01000703.1_pt1 | contig 12398 bp, 6 predicted proteins | sample 1568701 | NCBI WGS metagenome assembly OHKG01 (sample SAMEA3879529, study PRJEB24766) | human gut metagenome | biome: human-associated habitat; feature: feces | place: USA | collected 1985/1987 | reverse complement strand
GGTGAATTTTATCAGCCGGCGCTGTACTTATCCAGAACCTCGATCCAGCTGCCTACGGTGAAGGCAACAGAAGCGCAGTATTCGGGATCCTCAAGGACCAGCTTATCGGCCCACCATTCATAACCGCGGTCGTTCTTGCAGTCGAAGGTGTTAACGCCGTCCACATAGCCGCCTTCCTGATGATGGTACTTCTCCTCGGTGCCGGCAGCAACGGTCGGGTTGGAGGAATAGCCGCCCATATCCTTGCCCCAGGCAGAGAAGCCGTCGGCGGTGCAGGTCATGTAGGCGATAAAGGCGCAGGGAGTTTCTTTGGTTACTTGTTTCTCATTGGAAAATTCGGTTTCCAGTTCGGCGGAAGCGTCCTTACCTAAAAGATTATCGTGAGATCCTATGTGAGTATAGGATTTATCCATGGTGATGACAGGATAGAACAGGATTTGAAAGTTAGGGCGGAGTTCGGGGCGGGCATGTGTGGCGATGGTTGAAGCTAGATGCCCTCCGGCAGAGGAGCCCATTATACCTATATCATATGGATTCAGATTCCATACATCGGCACTGTCGCGCGCCATTTTCATGGCAGCTTCGGCGTCCGAGATGGGGAGAGTGCGGTCACCATGAGGCATCCGATATTTCAGTACAATCAGTGCGATGCCTTGTTTGTTGAAGTAAGGTGCCCAGTCATAGCCTTCGTGGTTGACAGCCAGTCCGCCATATCCGCCACCCGGACAGGCTACTATGGCACGGCCTGTCGCCAGTTCGGGAGCCGGAAGGAAGACGCGGAGCGAAGGGGTGTCAATATCAAACGGTTGGGGAGCCTTTTGGGCGGCCAAGGGAAAAGATGCTGATAAGAAGAACAGCAGGATTGTTAAAATAGAAAGTTTTAGTTTCATAATATATTGATTAATGGATAAAAACATATTTGGAGATACAAAGATACTTGTTTTTATATTTGGGTTGGTTGTCATTGTCCTTAAAAAAACAATGGCCGGGTTTCCGACTTTGTTTATTACTCCTCTAAAATTGACTATTTCTCGGTGAAATGGACCTTTTTAGCTAATTTTGGACTTAAAAATAGTGATTATTGTACCCCTTATACTTCTGTTTTCCTCTACATTTGCCACAGATTAAAATAATGTTAACTATCATAAATTACTAATTTAAATTTAATTCTATGAAGAAGAACCTCTTTAACGTTTTTCTAGTGTGTGTCTTCTGTGTGGCAGCAATTCCAGATATGTTTGCCCAGCAGATAAAAGTAACAGGTAAAGTTACTGACAGTACGAACGAGGGGATGCCCGGTGTGAATGTACAAGTGAAAGGTACAGCCACGGGAACCATTACAGATTTTGATGGCAATTATTCTATTGATGTTCCTGACTCCAAATCTACATTAGTGTTTTCTTTTATTGGCTATGTGACCCAGCAAGTGCCGGTCGGTGGAAAAAAAGTATTGAATGTTCAGTTGAAAGATGATACCCAGACATTGGATGAAGTGGTGGTAGTGGCTTATGGTACGGCAAGAAAGAGTGATTTGACCGGTGCTACCGCCAGCTTGCGTCCGGATGCTAACGATGCTTCTAAAACAGCTTCTTTTAATAATCTGTTGCAAGGTAAGGTGGCGGGGCTGAATGTAACTTCATCTATGGCTGCTCCGGGAGCTGCCAGTTCTGTGACAATTCGTGGCGCTAACTCATTGCGTGGAGATAACCAGCCTCTGTATGTTATTGATAATGTCCCGCAATCTTCCACCGGGGAATTTGCAGAGTCGGCTATGGGTGGCGGTGATTTCCAGATTGCGCAGGATCCTTTAAGTGCTTTGAATCCTGCGGATATTGAAGATATCACTGTATTAAAAGATGCCTCGGCTACGGCAATTTATGGTTCCCGCGGTGCGAATGGTGTTATTATCATTACGACTAAAAAAGGGAAAGCAGGTAAGGCTAAAGTAAACGTGACTGCAAACTTTACCATTGCGGATGCCCGTAACCTGCATAATATGTTGAATCTGGAACAGTATGCTGCTTATGCCAATATGAAGGCTAATGCCGGCGAGGAAAAGTACTATCCGCAAGCAAATGGCGAGATGCATTATGTGTATGGTGAAAACTTGGATAAATATAAAAAAGATCCTACCAACCCTGAATACTATCGTGTCTTGAGTTATAAGAACTGGCAGAAAGAAGCCTATTCATCTGCTTTCTCTCAAGTCTATTCTGCATCGGTCAGCGGAGGATCGGATGCAATGACTTATTATGTTTCGGGTGGTTTTAAGGATATAAAAGGTATTGTGAGCAATACAGGTATTAAACAAGGTGATTTGCGTGCAAACCTTACGGCTAACCTTTCAAAGTCCGTTACTATGGCGCTTGCTTTGAATGGATCTATCAAACAAAATGATATGATGACCGGGGGTAATACGACAGGTGGTATTGCCGGTTCATTGGCACGTACAGTATTGGATACAGCTCCTTATGAAATTCCGGCAGACGACCCGACATTACAAACGGACATGGACGCAAAAACTACTGTTTATAGCTGGCGGGATGACTATGATGATATAACGGATGATAAAAGCTTTGGCGGTAGTCTGGATTTGAAATGGAATATTTGCAAATACCTTTCGTATAATCTTCGTGCCGGAGGAAATGTGAATATAAACGAACGTGCTCGTTGGTATGGCATGCAGCTCACTATCGGTGCTAATGATCAAGGTGTGCTAGCCATGGCTAATTTGAACAAGACCAATTATAATATAGAGAACTTATTGAATTTAAATATTGACTTGGCGAAAGGTATTCATCTGGGAGCGACTGCTGGTGTAACTTATGACGGACATACATTCTTGAATAAGAATGTGAAGGGTACTCGTTTCTCTAATTTTGACTTACGTACAAAAGGGTTACACCTTGCTTCTGTGAAGACTCATGAACAACCTACCCAAAAGGATTATCAGTTACTGTCTTATCTAGGTCGTATCAATCTTTCTGCTTATGATAAATATTTGCTTACTGCATCTGTACGTGCGGACGGATCAAGTAAATTCAAAAAGGGTAACCGATGGTCTTACTTCCCTTCCTTCTCTTTGGCCTGGCGTATGGAGCAGGAAGAGTTTATGAAGAATATTAACTGGTTGAATCAAATGAAAATACGTTTAGGTTTTGGTGTTACAGGCAATCAGGGCATTAATCCTTATGCTACTTTCTCTGATTATTCACAAATAATAGATTATGCAAAAGCCACAGGGGATCAGATTTTGGCAATGGCGGTAAGCAATTTGCAGAATGACGGATTGAAGTGGGAACGTACATCTTCTTGGAATGTAGGTTTTGATTTTGCTTTTTTCAACAGCCGTCTGTCAGGATCAGTAGATGTATATCAGAAAAAAACCAATGATTTGCTTATTTCGCGTTCATTGCCTGCTTCCAGTGGTTTTGCAAGTGTGATGTTGAATCAAGGTTCGTTGAAAAACAAAGGTGTTGAAATTAGTTTGAATGGAGATATTCTCCGTAACTTGAACGGTTGGAGTTGGAGTTTGGGCGGAAACATTGGTTTCAATAAATCAAAAATTGGTGACCTGGGTTTTGCACCGACAGATTTTGGAACCTTGAAGAATGTGCGTGGATATCAGGGAACTTCTATAGGAGATCATTTTGGTATTGCTAATCTTTTCATTGCAGGTGAGGCACCGGGATTGTTCTTCGGATATAAGACTCAAGGTATTATTCAGCCGGAAGATATTGTAGATGGAAAAGTTGCTTATACGGCTGCTGACGGATCAACAAAATATTATTCCAGTTCTGTGGCCAATGACTTGGGAGCCGGTAATATAAAAGCGGTGGATATGAATGAGGATGGTGTTGTGGATGAAAAGGATAAAACCATTTTAGGCAATCCGAATCCGGACTTTACTTATGGTTTCCAAACTCGTATTGCCTGGAAAGACCTGTCTGTTTCGGCTTCTTTTAATGGTGTGCATGGTAATCAGATATTGAATACGAATATCCGTTATTATACGCCCTCTCGGCAAGCTGGTAATTTGACACAAGAAGCATTCCGGAATATCTGGACGGAAGAGAATCATTCAAATCTTTATCCGTCGGCTACGGCGAATGTAAAGAACGTGGTTTATGACCGTTATATTGAGGATGGAAGTTACTTGCGTTGTTCGGATATCACTTTGAATTATACATTGCCAAAATCTTGGATGAAGAAAATCGGCTTTCAGAATATAGGTGTATTTGCTTCGGTTAAAAATGCATTTGTCATCACTAATTACAGTGGATACGATCCGGAAATCAATTCGTTTGCTTTTGATGGATTACGCCCGGGCATTGATATGAATGCATTTCCAAGCCAACGTTCTTATGTCTTTGGATTAAATGTGGCCTTTTAAATAGTTTAACCGATAATTTTTTTTGTAAAATGAAAAAACTAAAATATATATTTTTATTAGCAGGTGCTTTGTCATTGGCATCCTGCGAATCGTGGCTGGATGAAGACCCGCAATATACGATAAATACAAAAACTCAGTTTAGTACTGTGGAAAATGCCAGACAGGCTTTGATGGGATGTTACGGATATATGTCGGCTGATAATGCTTATGGCCAGGCATGGCAGGAAGTAACATTTGGATATTGTGGTTTTGGATGGTCACAAACGAATGGCAGTTCTACAGATTTATTGGTCTCTATGGACGGAGGAATTGATGAAACCATAAACACAATGGCGTGGAGAGGGATGTATAAAGTGATTGGTGAAACAAATGCATTCATTGCCAATATTGCCGATAGTCCGTTAGAATCGGCTGATAAATTGCCAATGGAAGCGGCTGCTCGTTTTTTGCGTGCATTGGCTTATTATAATTTGGCAGTTACCTATGGAGATGTACCTTTAAAGACCACTCCCTCTGCTCATGACGGAGTAGCTGTTCCTCGTTCTCCTAAAAATGAGGTCTTTGAATTGGTACGTACTGACTGGGAGTTCGCTTATGAGAATTTACCGGAAAAAGATGATGACGGTTTTGCAACGAAGTGGGCGGCGAAAGCGTATCTAGGAAAACTCTATCATACTTTGGGCTGTCAGGGTGATAATACGGCTTGGGAGAAGGCGAAAGCGTGTTTTGATGAGGTAATGCCTAAATACCGGCTGGCGGATAAATTCAGTGATTTGTTTGTTGATTACGTACAAGGTTCTCCGGAATCTATTTTTCAATTGAATTTTGCACTTGCAGGTTCTACCACCCGTAACCGGGGTAGCTGGCTGGTCGCTCCTAATGGCTCTTGTAATGGGCAGGCTTGGGACCGCATACGTGCTTCAAAAGCTTTGTATGATTATTTTTTGGCTACTTATCCCGGTGATCCACGTATTGAAAGCACATTCCTGACTTATTGGAAGTCTTATGCCGGAGTAGGAAAAGGTGAGAAACCTAAAGAGGAGCCTATAGCTTCGGCGCGCGATACTGTATATGCCTATCCTTATTTTACATATACCATTGAAGGAGAAGAAAAACCTGCCGGATGGAAGAAACCCAAGTTGTATGTAGGACGGATTCCTTACGAGAAATTAGCTGATCCGGCTAGTCCGAAAGCTGAAGAACTTTATGCTATGATTGCCGATACGGCTACTGCGACTCCCGCTGAAAAAGGGTATTTGAAAGGCTTGTTGTCTTTGTTGGAAAATGCGACAAAAAAGCCATCTACCAATACAAAGTCATGGCCCTATTTCAAGAAACCGTGGGATCCTGAGCAGAGTGGTAATAACAGTCATAAGAATTTAATTTTGTATCGTTATGCAGATATGTTGCTGATGGCAGCGGATGTATATAATGAATTGGGGCAGACTGACAAGGCGATAACATTGGCCAATGAGGTGCTGAAGAGAGCGCGTCAATCAGGAAACGCGTCTCAGCCGGCTGACTGGAAGAGTGGCTTGTCTAAGGAACAAGTGCGTGAGAAAATTTATTTTGAACGTATTTTCGAAGGTGCCGGTGAACCGGAAATGTATCAGAAAATGCGTTTACGTGGCACAGAGCTTTTGAAAAAAGCTTTCGAGGTCAACAATGGGCATGGAATTATTCAAGAATCAGTGGCCAATAATCCTAAAGGGAACGGGAACTGGGGAGAACGTATTTTTAATGATGGAAATTTGAATGATGAAAACTTCCTGAAGAAAAATTTATTGCTCCCGGTTCCGAAAGATGAGATAGATACCAATTCTGCTCTTGATTATAGTGATAATAATTATGGCTATACTAATTAAGAAAACATGATAGAACGCTTTATTCAATAGGTCTTTATTGGATTTTTCCGGATGCAGGGCGCACCTGCGCTTTGCATCCGTTTTTCTTGTCTGTAACCTGTTTCTGGACATTCTCGGATATAAAATAGTCATTTCCAGACAAGAAACAATAACATAACTTGTATCTTTGCGGATGTTAATTCTTTGCTTATTTAAATTTATGAATATGAACAACCTACAATCAGGATTACTTTTTTCTTTGACCGGCATTACTGCTGTGGCATCTTTGTCATCATGCGCTTCACAAAAGAAAACTGAGGAGCAGAAACCTTACAACATCGTGTATATAATGACCGATGACCATACTGCCCAGATGATGAGCTGCTATGACAAGCGTTATATGGAAACGCCTAACCTTGACCGCATTGCTAATGACGGAGTGCGTTTTACTAACAGTTTTGTGGCCAATTCATTAAGTGGTCCCAGCCGTGCCTGCATGATTACCGGCAAGCATAGTTGTGCTAATAAATTCTATGATAATACCACTTGTATATTTGATGGTTCGCAACAGACTTTTCCGAAGCTGCTGCAACAGGCCGGATACCAGACCGCCCTTATTGGAAAATGGCACTTAGAGAGTCTGCCCACAGGTTTCAATTATTGGGAGATTGTACCCGGACAAGGTGATTACTATAATCCGGATTTTATTACGCAAGACAATGACACCATTCAAAAACATGGGTATATAACCAATATCATTACTGATGATGCCATAGACTGGATGGAGAACAAACGGGATAAAGACAAACCTTTTTGTATTTTGATTCATCACAAGGCTATTCATCGCAACTGGCTGGCAGATACTTGTAACTTGTCTTTGTATGAAGATAAAACTTTTCCGTTGCCCGATAATTTCTTTGATGATTATGAAGGACGTCCTGCGGCAGCGGCTCAGGAAATGAGCATCGTGAAGGATATGGATATGATTTATGACCTTAAGATGCTTCGCCCCGATAAACAAACCCGTTTGAAGGCTCTTTATGAAAATTATATCGGACGTATGGATGAGGGGCAGCGTGCGGCATGGGATAAGTTTTATGGTCCCATTATCGATGATTTCTATAAAAAGAATCCTCAAGGTAAAGAATTGGCCGATTGGAAGTTCCAGCGCTATATGCGTGACTATATGAAAACAGTGAAATCGTTGGATGATAATGTAGGTCGTGTACTGGATTATCTGAAAGAAAAGAATATGCTGGACAATACCTTGGTGGTTTATACTTCAGACCAAGGCTTCTATATGGGAGAACATGGTTGGTTTGACAAACGCTTTATGTACGAAGAATCCATGCATACTCCGCTTATAATGCGGTTGCCCAAAGGTTTTGACAGGAAAGGTGATATTACAGAACTGGTGCAAAACATAGATTATGCACCTACCTTTCTGGAATTGGCAGGTGCTCCTGTTCCCGAAGATATCCAAGGTGTTTCGTTGCTTCCACTGTTGAAAGGAGAAAAACCTGCTGATTGGCGCAAATCATTGTATTATCATTTTTATGAATATCCGGCAGAACATATGGTGAAACGTCATTATGGTGTACGTACAGAGCGTTATAAATTAATTCATTTTTATAACGATATTGATGTGTGGGAATTGTATGATTTACAGGCAGACCCTACGGAAATGCATAATCTTTATGGTCAGAAAGAATATGAACCGGTTGTGACGGAGCTGAAGACTGAATTGGCAAGATTGCAGGAGCAGTATAAGGATCCGGTACGCTTTTCACCCGATAGAGACAAAGAATAAGAAAAATAGCATATATCATGAAATACACCTGTTTGATTTTGCTATGGTCGTTATTTGCGACTATGGCCTTACCTGCTGACAACCTAATCCAATCTATATCTATTGTTCCCTGCCTGGAGAGTATTACTCCGGGTACAGGTTATTTTACTTTCTCCGGAAAAACAGACTTTACGGTAGAAAATGAGGAGCAGGCAGAGGTTGCACGCTGTTTCTCTGCTCTTTTTACCCAGGCGGCCGGATTTACTCCTAGTGTGAAGGTTGGAGAAAAGAAGGGGAAAATCAGTTTCCTCACCGATGACGCATTAAAGAGTGAGGCGTATCATCTGGAAATAACTCCCAGGCAGATAATAGTTAAAGCTTCAGATACAAAAGGTTTCTTTTATGCCTTGCAGACTATTCGTCAGTTATTGCCTGCTTCCATTGAGGGCACAGCGGTGGCGGAAACTGCGGATTGGAGCGTGCCGGCTATGACAATCAAGGATGAACCTCGTTTCGGATATCGTGGATTGATGGTGGATGTGGCCCGCTTTTTTATTCCGAAAGAGAATCTGCTTCGTATTATCGATTGTATGGGAATGTTGAAAATCAATACTCTGCATCTGCATTTGGTGGATGATAATGGTTGGCGTATTGAAATAAAGAGATATCCTTTACTTACGGAAATCGGTTCACGGCGTGTAGATCGTCCTGGAAAATCTTTTCCGGAGCGTCGTAATCCCCGGCAGGGTGAACCGACTGTAGAAAAAGGATTTTACACACAGGAGGATATCCGTGAGATAGTGGCGTATGCCGCCCGACATCAGGTTGAAGTGATTCCTGAAATTGAAATGCCGGCTCATAGTAATGCTGCGTTGGCTTCTTATCCGTTGTTGGCTTGTCCTGTGGTCGATAAATTTATCGGTGTCCTTCCAGGATTGGGAGGAAATCATGCGGATGTGATCTTCTGTGCAGGAAACGATAGTGTGTTCACTTTCTTGCAAGGGGTGATTGACGAGGTGGTGGAGCTGTTTCCCTCCAGGTATATTCATTTGGGTGGGGATGAGGCTCGGAAAACGCATTGGAAGGAGTGTCCGCTTTGTCAGGAGCGTATGCGACAGGAAGGCTTGGAGGACGAAGAAGCGTTGCAAGGTTATTTTATGGCGAGAATGAGTAAATATGTACAAAGCAAAGGGAAAGAAGCCATGGGCTGGGATGAACTGACCAATACCCGGATTCCCGACGGAGCAATTATTTATGGTTGGAGAGGCTATGGTCAGGCTGCCGTCAAGGCAGCGGAGCAAGGGCATAGGTTTGTCATGACTCCTGCACGTATCATGTATTTGATTCGTTATCAGGGACCGCAATGGTTTGAACCTTTGACCTATTTTGGGAATAATACATTGAAGGATGTATATAGGTATGAACCGATACAGAAAGAATGGAGTCCGGAGGTACGTTCCTTGCTGATGGGAGTACAGGCTTCTATGTGGACTGAGTTTTGCAATAAACCGGAAGATGTGGAATATCAGCTGTTCCCTCGTCTGGCTGCTTTAGCCGAAGTGGCTTGGACACAGCCTTGGCATAAAAATTGGAGAAGTTTTTTGGTAGCAATGGATAAATTCAACGAGCATCTGTCTGCTAAAGGAATTGTGTTTGCCTGTTCCATGTATAATATACAACATACGGTAACCCCTGTAAATGGAAAGCTACAGGTGAAACTGGAATGTGAACGTCCTGATGTGGAAATCCGTTACACAATGGATGGTAAGGAGCCGACAGACCGGTCTCCGCTATATAAGAACCCGTTGATGGTGACCGGTACACAAACTATAAAGTGTACGACTTATAGAGCAGGTCGGCAGATGGGAAAAACATTGACATTGCCTTTGGTTTGGAATAAGGCTACCGCCAAACCTGTTTTAGGAAATACACAGGCTGGGAAGATTTTAGTAAATGGTATACGTGGCAGCTTGCGCCAGTCGGATTTCGAATGGCATTCATGGGAAAGCAGTGATTCTGTCGCTTTTACTATAGATTTGCAAAAGAAGGAGTCGCTTCGTTCTGTATCAGTGGGATGCATAACGAATTATGGCATGGCAGCCCATAAACCGGCAGATATTGAAGTGTGGGTTTCAAATGATAATCGGGATTATCGTAAAGTATCCGGTAAACAGTTCACGGATGGAGAGATTTTCCGTGAAGGGACTTTCAAAGAGGATGTGGTACTTGATTTGAATAAGGAAATTGGCCGTTATGTGCGGATTATTGCTAAAGGAGCCGGAGAGTGTCCTGCAACCCATGTACGCCCCGGACAAGAGGCAAGGATTTATTTTGATGAGGTAATGATAGAATAAATAGATATATGAGAAATACATTATTATATTTTTTGGCTGCTCTGGTTATATTTCCAGTAATGGCGCAACAACAACCCGAATGGCAGAGCCAATATGCTGTCGGACTGAACAAACTGGCCCCTCATACTTATGTGTGGCCTTATCTGATATCCGTAACGGAGATTATGAATCTTCTCCTTATTACATGAGTCTGAACGGTAGTTGGAAATTCCATTGGGTAAAGAATCCCGATAACCGTCCGAAGGATTTTTATAAACCGGAGTTTTATACAGGAGGATGGGCGGATATTCAGGTTCCCGGCAATTGGGAACGTCAAGGATATGGAACAGCTATTTATGTAAACGAAACCTATGAGTTCGATGACAAACTGTTCCATTTTAAAAAGAATCCGCCTTTAGTTCCATATAAAGAGAATGAAGTCGGTTCCTACAGACGTACCTTTACAATTCCTGCCGATTGGGAAGACCGCCGTGTGGTTATCTGTTGTGAAGGAGTGATTTCTTTTTACTATATTTGGGTGAACGGACATCTGTTGGGCTATAATCAAGGTTCAAAGACACCGGCCGAATGGGATATCACTGATAAATTGAAGAAAGGTGAGAATACGGTGGCATTGGAGGTTTACCGTTGGAGTGCCGGATCGTATTTGGAGTGCCAGGATATGTGGCGGTTGAGTGGTATTGAACGTGATGTGTATCTTTACAGCACTCCTAAACAGTATATAGCCGATTACAAAGTAACCTCTTCTTTAGACAAACAACAATATAAAGAAGGTATTTTCGGTTTGGAAGCTACCATTGAAGGACCTTCTACTTCCATGACTACCTTTGCTTACCGACTGGAAGATAAAACCGGTAAGGCGGTTCTGCAAGGTGAATATCCTATCAAATCGAAGGGATTGAGCCATTTCTTGAAGTTGGATGAACAAAGTTTGCCGGATGTGGAAGTCTGGAGTGCTGAGCATCCGAATCTTTATACGCTGATCCTGGAATTGAAAGATGTAACAGGTAAAGTAACGGAACTTACCGGATGTGAAGTAGGTTTCCGCACTTCGGAAATTAAGGACGGACGTTTTTGCATCAATGGTGTGCCGGTCTTGGTAAAGGGAACGAACCGTCATGAACATTCCCAATTAGGACGGACTGTAAGCAAGGAACTGATGGAAAAAGATATCAAATTGATGAAACAGCATAATATCAATACGGTCCGCAATTCGCACTATCCTACCCATCCTTATTGGTATCAGCTTTGTGATCGTTATGGACTTTATATGATAGATGAAGCTAATATTGAATCACATGGCATGGGGTATGGACCTGCTTCATTGGCCAAAGATTCCACTTGGTTGCCTGCCCACATGGATCGTACCCAACGTATGTATGAGCGTTCCAAGAATCATCCGGCTATCGTCATCTGGTCATTGGGGAATGAAGCCGGAAACGGTATTAACTTCGAACGTACATATGACTGGATGAAGTCAGTGGAGAAAAGTCGTCCTGTACAATATGAACGGGCCGAACAGAATTATAATACCGATATCTATTGCCGTATGTATCGCAGCGTGGAAGAACTCATGGCCTATGCCCGCCAGACAGAACCTAAAGTCTATCGTCCTTTCATCATGACAGAGTATCTGCATACTATGGGTAATAGTGGCGGAGGATTAAAGGAATATATGCATGTATTCGAAACCGAACCGATTGTTCAGGGAGGTTGTATCTGGGATTGGGTGGATCAATCTTTCCGCGAGATAGATAAGGATGGTAAATGGTATTGGAGTTATGGTGGGGATTATGGTCCGAAGGATGTGCCCAGCTTTGGCAATTTCTGTTGTAACGGGTTGGTCAATGCAGCCCGCGAACCGCATCCGCATCTCATTGAAGTGAAGAAGGAGTATCAATATATCAAATCGGCACTGACCGATCCTAAGAAGCTGACAGTGGAAGTTAAGAACTGGTATGACTTTACCAATTTGAATGCCTATACGTTGCACTGGCAGGTCATGGGGGATGATGGGA
>OHKG01000698.1_pt1 | contig 12445 bp, 8 predicted proteins | sample 1568701 | NCBI WGS metagenome assembly OHKG01 (sample SAMEA3879529, study PRJEB24766) | human gut metagenome | biome: human-associated habitat; feature: feces | place: USA | collected 1985/1987 | reverse complement strand
AGCGATCATCGCCCTATCCAGCAACATGTGCCATGGATGATCCATTCGCTGAAACAGGAACAGAATCAAAATGGAGGTCAACAGATTATAAATCAATGTTATCTTCTCCACAGCAAACAACCCCTTCCGGGTTTCCACTCGCTTAAATAAGTCTAAAGCCATCCTTCGTTTTTATACCAGTCAATGGTTTCACGGACTCCCTTCTCCAAGTCATATTCGGGAGCATACCCTAACTCATTAATGGCAGGGGTTATATCACATTGCCAGTTACGTTGTTTCATTATTTTATATTTATCAGAATTCAGCGTACTGCTCTTGCCGGAACGTGTTGCAATGAATTCAGCGAGCAAAGATATAACTTTTAGCACAATTAATGGACATTTCACATGAATAACAAACGGATTACCCAGTTCTTTTTGTATTAAGTCCGAAAATACACGACTATTATACACCTTCCCGTCAGTCAGAAAATAGGCTCTTCTAGTCACTTTTTTTTCTATTCCTAAAAAGATGGCCTGCACAATGTCTTTTACATAAACAAAAGTCAGGTCCTGCCGCCGGAAACCGGCCATGAAATCCACATGATTCCGGATAGACTTTGCCATCAGGAAATAATCCCGTTCCCGTGGACCGTACACACCGGTCGGCCGGAAAATGACGTATGGAAAATCCTTCAAGGAAGCCAGGTATTCTTCCGTATGTAACTTGCTCAGTCCATACGCCGTATCAGGTTTCGGGACATCGGTTTCTGTGATAGACTGATAATTCTTTTCATGAATCGGGCCGAACACACTCAACGAACTGAGATACAGGAACCGTTCCGGAACCATATTCAGTCGTTGCAGGGTTTCGATAAACAGACGGGTCGCCCAGTAATTACCCATCTCGAAGTCTGCCTTATCAAGACATTTGGTCACACCCGCACAATGAATGATGTAATCCCATCCACCGTGCTGAAGTTTGTGTTTCTTCAGTTGTTCTGCCAGATGAGTACTATCCGTAAAATCCAGTTCCGCAAACTGGATACGACTATCCTGCAAGTACTTCCGGCTACTTCGTTTCCGCACACCGGCCCATACCTGAAACTCACGTTCCAGTCCTCCCTCTACCAGAAAACTTCCAATGAAACCACTGGAACCGGTCACCAATATTTTCTTCATAACACTTTGTTTCGGTTTCTAATACATATAACTGTCCATCGGCTTCACGCCCCTATTGCAAAAAAACAATTTCAGACCCGTTACATTTCAATTAAGAAAGCACAAAGATAAACGTTTTTTCAGTTTATTGTCAGAAAATAAACCGACGAAATCGCCGATGATTGCATTTATTTTACTTACTTTGTAGATACTAACTTTAAAAAAAGGAACGACATGGCTAAAAAAAAGAAAGAAAAGAAAGGCGGAAAACGCATGAAGAAAAAAGAGCTGGTAGAAATGCTTATCAGCTACATCCGCATCAGGCCGTTTGAAGCATTCAGCCTCAAACAGTTGTTTCAGGGACTCAACTTGACTACCCATCCACTGAAGATGCTCTGTACAGACATCGTTCAGGAAATGGTTGAAGATAATTTCCTCATCGAAGTAGAAAAAGGCAGATACAAACTCAATGACAAGGGACAAATACTTACCGGTACTTTCCAGCGCAAAAGCAACGGAAAGAACTCGTTTATTCCGGAAGACGGAGGAGAACCGATCTTCATTGCCGAACGGAATTCGGCCCATGCCATGAACAACGACAAGGTAAAAGTGGCCTTGTGTGCCAAATGCAAGAAGAAAAGCCTGGAAGGTCAGGTCATCGAGATTCTGGAACGTGCCAATACAACCTTCGTAGGAACTCTGAAGGTCAGCAAGAACTATGCTTTCCTATTGACGGAAACCAGTACCCTGGCCAACGATATCTTCATCCCGAAGGACAAGCTGAAAGGCGGTAAAGACGGCGACAAGGCTGTAGTGAAAATTACGGAATGGCCCGAAGAAGCCAAGAACCCCTTCGGAGCTGTCATCGATATTCTGGGCAAGGCCGGTGAGAATACCACCGAAATGCACGCCATTCTGGCCGAATACGGATTACCGTATACTTACCCGCAGAACGTAGAAGCAGCCGCCGAAAAGATTCCGGCTGAAATCACTCCCGAAGACTATGCGGAACGTGAAGACTGCCGGGAAGTGGTAACCTTCACCATCGACCCGAAAGACGCCAAGGACTTCGACGATGCCCTTTCCATCCGGCAACTGAAACCGGGATTGTGGGAAGTAGGTGTACACATCGCCGATGTATCGCACTATGTCAAGGAAGGTAGTATCATCGATAAGGAAGCTGCCCAACGGGCAACCTCCGTATATTTGGTAGACCGTACTATTCCGATGCTTCCGGAGCGCCTGTGTAACTTCATCTGCTCCCTGCGTCCGGATGAAGAAAAACTGGCTTATTCGGTCATCTTTACCCTGAACGAACGGGCCGAAGTGAAAGACTACCGCATCCGGCACACCGTTATCAAATCTAACCGCCGTTTCACTTACGAAGAAGCACAACAGATTATCGAGACCGGCGAAGGAGAATATAAGGAAGAGATTCTGACCCTGAACAAGTTGGCACAGATTCTCCGCGAAAAACGAATGGCAAACGGTTCCATCAATTTCGACCGTTGCGAAGTACGCTTCGAAATTGACGAGACCGGCAAACCGTTGAGTGTCTATTTCAAAGAATCAAAAGAAGCCAACAAACTGATAGAAGAATTTATGTTGCTGGCTAACCGAACCGTTGCCGAACATATCGGGAAAGTACCTAAGAACAAAAAGGCGAAAGTCCTTCCCTACCGTATCCACGATTTACCGGACCCGGACAAACTGGATAATCTGAGCCAGTTCATCGCCCGCTTCGGCTACAAGATACGGACCGGAGGCAGCAAGACAGACGTTTCGAAATCCATCAACCGCCTGTTGGCCGACATCAGCGGAAAGAAGGAACAGAACCTGATAGAGACCGTCTCCCTACGTGCCATGCAAAAAGCCCGTTACTCTATCCATAATATCGGACACTACGGACTGGCGTTCGACTATTATACTCACTTTACCTCACCTATCCGCCGGTATCCGGACCTCATGGTACACCGTCTGCTGACCCGTTACCTGGCCGGAGGACGTACCGCTCAGGCTGACAAGTACGAAGCGTTGTGTGAGCACAGTTCTGCCATGGAACAGACGGCAGCCAGTGCCGAACGTGCTTCCATCAAATACAAACAAGTGGAATTCATGGGTGAACGCATCGGCAATGTGTACGATGGTGTCATCTCCGGTGTAACGGAATGGGGACTTTATGTCGAAATCAACGAGAACAAATGCGAAGGTATGGTTTCCATGCGCGATCTAGGCAATGACTATTATGAGTTTGACGAAAAGAACTACTGCCTTATCGGACGTCGCCACCACCAAAAATTCAGCCTGGGTGACCCGATTCAAATCAAAGTAGCCCGTGCCAACCTGGAAAAGAAGCAACTGGATTTTGTATTGGCAGACAATGTACTGAAACCGGATGTTCCGGAAACAGAAACAAAAGCAGCAGAACCGGTCAAGGAAACGAAGAAGTCCGGTAGCCGCCGTAAAAGTTCCAAGAAACGCTAAAACCCCATCAGACGAATTCAATTATCATTGAAATGTCAATTGAGCATCGTCTGAAAAGTATTTAAAAAGGTCACAACCTCCGTATTACGGAGACTGTGACCTTTCTCCTTATTTCACCCTTCTATTCAACTGATTGTTCGCCTTCTCGGGACGAGATTTCCCGATACGCTTTCCACTGGGCTTCTTTTTCTTCGACAATTTCGCTTTGTAGGCAAACGGATTTTTCTTGTTAACTACCATTTATATATTAAGATTAATGATTCAAAAAACAGGAACTCATTTTCCCAATGTTACAGGAATTCCTGGTCTATGTGCCGCTTCCACCACCTTCCGACGATTCACTTCCACCTTTCCTTTCACCAGTTCCGGAATATTGAACGAATACAGGAAACGCCGATAGAAATCCGGAGATTCCTGCGGCACCACAAAAGGCTTGCTGCACACGCCGTCCGCACCGATGTGTACCAGGTAAGGATGGGTATACAGTCCGTCTATCCGCCGGCTGCTGAACACCAGCCACCGGCCGCTGCTGCTCCAGGAGTGATAACTTTCTACATCCCGACTGTTGGCTGCTGTCATCGGAATACATTTCCGGGTATGCAAATCCATCAGGTACAAATCGGCATCCTTGTGCCAGATGGAGAAATTACCATACGAAGCCGCCGTAAACACCAGGTATCTGCCATCCGGAGATACCCGGGGGAAGGAAACACTCTTTTTCAGGCTATCTGCCTGAAACAACGTATCTACCCGATTCGTAAAACTCCGCTTTTCAGGGTCGAAACCGATGGCACACAGACTGTACCGAACCTGTTCGAACTCGGCAGGCATCGGCCGGGCCGTTGCCGAACAGAAATAAAGGGTTTTCCCATCGGGAGAAAAGGTGGGAAAAGTCTCGAAAGCACCGGAAGCCGACAACAACGAATCGGTCACGACCTCATGCCGACGGACATCGTATACCACTACATCCGATGCCAGATCGTACACCTCTATCCGGTTGGGATGGTTCATGTGAAAAGCCTGACGGGTCTGGTTGACCGAAAAAGCAACATAATTGCCAGAAGGATGCCACGACGGATAAACCAAAGTCTGGATATCCTCGTTCACCTTGGTATCCAGCTTTTCTACTCCCTCTTTTCCTGCCAGATAAGTTCCTCCTAACTTGGCACGCATATGAAACAGCATCTCCGACGGGTCTTGCGAACGAAACGAATGACAATTCATACAGTTATGCTGTGTAGATTCATTGGTCAGAATAGCCGTCTGACGGAAACTGGTCAAATCACGCTGATAAATACCCATGGTATTCCATAATTCATATCCAGGCTCTATAAGGCGATACACCAGATACGGATCGACCCTATCGGTAGAGACATGCCATCGGAAAGGCTGATAGACTACCCATTTCCCCTGTCGATTGACAAATACTTTCACTTCCAGATCCTTCCCGACCGCCATTTCCAACAACCGTTTCCATTTCTTTTCCGGAATCCGAAAACCGTCTTTACCGGAACTGACTACCAGTTTCTCCGTTCCGCAAGACACTGTTGCCACAGCTTCTTCTCCAATTTCCGTTTCCAGGCAGAAACACAAAGGAGCAATATTCGCCGGAATTGTCACATCCAGATAATCCGGGAAAATAGCCGGCTGTTCAGACAAGATTTCTTCTGCCACCGGCTCAGACGAAGAACATCCTGCTCCCATGAAAATCAACAGCAGGAACCATAAATATATGAACCGACTCTGTATCATCTGTTTTTCTATTATTTCGTAAACATGTAATAAAACCAAAAAGTATCTCCAAAACGATTCTGCAACCGATAGGCCAGACTATGATCCTGCCGACCGGCAGAGACCAGTCCTCCGTATTCCTTGAAACGTCCGGCCACAGCTTCCGACACACCGTATGCCGCCCATAACTCCGGCTCTCCGGCATGCATAAAGACCCATGCTTCCTGAAAAGCGACCGGCAAAGAATAACCTGTTTCTGCTTGCTTCCAACATTCCATCAACTCACCAAAGGACTTCAAATCCTTACATAACAGACAAATAGCTCCGCAATACTGAAAAGCCGGCCGATATTCGGGATTTGAGCGGACCAGCTGAAACAGGTCCACTGCCGCTTTCTGTGAATTCGTCAGCCCCGAAACATGCTGTATACAGGCTTGCCGAGCCCCCAGTTCTTCATCAGTACGGAGTAACTCCGGATGATGCAGGAAACGACGGTAAGCGCCGGCCTGTTCCGCATACATGCAGGTTTCTTCCAGTAACGATATGTATTTCTCGGCCACCGCATCATTGCCACCAATCAAATTAGTCTGTACCAAACGTAACAACAGACGCGGATTCACCGCCCGTTCCGAAGCAATCATCCCCTCGAAAGCCATTTCCTGAGCCAGAGCAAGGTTTCCCATCTGATAATAGACATCGCTCAACAGCATGGAAGCATTAACCGTTTTATTCCAGGAAATGACTGCTCCCCATCTTCCACACTGCGAATAGTGGAATAGTTCATCTCCCAACTTACCAAGATGAGAAAGAGCCAGATTCTGATAACAGGCATGCATGGCATTCTGTCCGGCACGCAAGCCCGGATAATCGAGCATCTGCTGCCACTGTCCGGTACGGCTGTAATAATCCAACACCTTGATTTCATAGTTCCGGTCATTGCTATAGTGTCTGATGCCCTGATGGAAAATTCCGGCTAACAGGCATATCTGTATTCCCCAAGAAGCCCAAAGCCTCCAGCCGGACAAAGATTTCCGGCTCCGGTGCAATATACAGGCTGCCAACACATTCAGCAGCACCAGGATTCCCGGCAGGTAATTGACTTTCTGAGACAGCAGCAACGGATGATAATAGGCATCGGGCGTAGCCAACAGGCGCCATTCTCCTCCCCATCCCAAGCCATACAACAGCAACGGAAGTCCGAATCCCCAAGGAAGCAGCAACAGGCTTCCTCCTTTCCACCGGCTCTTCCCGCAACATACTTCCCAAAGTACGGCCGCTATCACCGCCAGCAACAGATGAGGACCTGCCAGCAGATATCCTACCCATGCGGTAACAGCCCCATACACCATCCGCCAGCGGAAACTGCCTATCCGTAAGTAACCGTTCAGACAGACCAGCGCCAGCAACAGGCTCAACAGACCGTCAAAATGATAATTGAAATCCATACAGGCCCAGACCGTACAAATACCCGGCAACAGGTACAGCAACGGAAGGGAGCAGGACACAGCTATCTTTCTCCAGACATTTTTCATCAACCAGCCCAGGACTACAACCGACAATCCCATTACCAGCGGACCGACAAAAGGTATCAGAAAGAACTGGACAACGAAAGCGGCCAGATAAGCGGTTACACCTCCTACCTGCCACAAGGTATCGACAGCATATTCCTTGCTGAAGCGGAACATGTAGAACTGTTCCTGATAAAAGAAATGATAGGCCAAAAAAGACTGGCAATAACCGGCTACCGCCAGTCCCAACAGCAGCCAGCCTCCCCCACTTACGACATGTTTTTTCCAGGTATCCATGTAGTTTCCTTAAATATTCCAGTGTTTCATATAAGTGCCCAAAGGTATAAAAGATTCCTCAAGAACCCTAAAAACAGCCCGGGAAAAAACGAACGGACGTATCGGAGCAAACGAACGGACATCTTGAGGAAAACGTCCGTTCGTTCCAAGTCAAACAAACGGACGTTTTTCCGGAAGACCTCTCAACGGCATAATCGCATACATTTTCAAGCGGGAAAAGCCCATTGCATCAATTTTTTCGTACCTTTGCAAATCATCACACAAAGAATCGATTATGAGTCCGTTAGATTATACACACATACTGACCAAAGCGGTGGACGAGCTGTCAGACAGCCAATCCTATCAGGGACTGTTCCACCAGCACAAGGAAGGTGAACCGCTCCCGTCGGGGAAATCGCTGCAACGCATCGTAGAGCTGGCCCGCTCCATCCTCTTCCCGGGGTATTTCGGAAATTCCACCATCAACAGCCAGACCATCAACTACCACATCGGAGTAAACATCGAGGAACTCTTCGAACTGCTGACCGACCAGATTCAGGCCGGACTCTGTTTCGGTGTGGAGAACTCCGGCATCCAGGAATATGAATCTCCCTGCCGTGCCACGTCGGCCAAACTTGCCGCCGAATTCATCAGTCACCTGCCCGAAATGCGGCAGATTCTGGCTACCGATGTGGAAGCCGCCTACTACGGCGACCCGGCAGCTACCTGTTTCGGCGAAATCATCTGCTGCTATCCGATTATCCGTGCCATCACGAATTACCGGATTGCCCACGAACTGTATAAACTGAATATCCCGCTCATTCCGCGTATCATCACCGAGATGGCACACTCGGAAACCGGTATCGATATCCATCCGGGTGCACAGATAGGCCATCATTTCACCATCGACCACGGAACAGGCGTGGTTATCGGCGCAACCTGCATCATCGGAAACAACGTGAAACTGTATCAGGGAGTCACCTTGGGAGCTAAAAGTTTCCCGCTGGACGATGACGGAAACCCCATCAAGGGAATCCCCCGCCACCCCATCCTGGAAGACGATGTCATTGTCTATTCCAACGCTACCATCCTGGGCCGTATCACCATCGGCAAGGGAGCTACCATCGGCGGTAACATCTGGGTAACGGAAAGTGTAGAACCGGGCGCCCGCATCGTACAGCGGAAAAGCAAGGATTTCTAAGCTGTTTCCAAACAGCCGTCATGTCAAGCATTTTATGTACAAACAGTTGACCGACTGGCTGAAAATACCTATTTTTGCACAATCATTTGAAATTACGTAATTAAATCAACATGAATCAAGAATTCGAGCTGATTGCCAAAACCTTCCAAGGGCTGGAAGATGTATTGGCACAAGAACTCACCGAGTTAGGAGCGAGCAACATTGAAATCGGACGCCGCATGGTTTCCTTTACAGGCGACAAAGCTATGATGTATAAGGCCAATTTCTGCCTGCGTACCGCTATCCGTATCCTGAAACCCATCAAACATTTTACTGCCAAGACAGCAGACGAAGTATACGACGCCGTAAAAAGCATCGCCTGGGAAAACTATCTGGACAACATGAGCAGCTTTGCCGTAGATGCCGTAGTATTCTCGACCGAGTTCCGTCATTCCAAGTTCGTGGCTTATAAAGTAAAAGATGCGATTGTCGACTATTTCCGCGAAAAGACCGGCAACCGTCCGTCTGTACGTATCAATAACCCGGACCTGTCCATCAACATCCACATAGCCGAGAACCAGTGTACCCTTTCACTTGACAGTTCCGGTGAATCATTGCATCGCCGCGGCTACCGTCAGGAACAGGTAGAAGCTCCGTTGAACGAAGTACTGGCTGCAGGTATCATCCTGATGACCGGCTGGCGCGGGGAATGCGACCTGATTGACCCGATGTGCGGTTCAGGTACCATACCTATCGAAGCAGCTCTGATTGCCCGCAACATTGCTCCGGGTGTGTTCCGCAAGGAATATGGCTTCGAAAAATGGAAAGACTTCGATCAGGAACTGTTCGACTCCATCTATAACGACGATTCACAGGAAAAAGAATTCACACACAAGATATATGGGTACGACAATAACCCGAAGGCAAACGAAATCGCTACCCACAACGTAAAGGCAGCAGGCGTCAGCAAGGATGTCGTATTAGCTATACAGCCGTTCCAGCAGTTCGAACAGCCTTCAGAAAAGAGCATTATCATCATGAACCCGCCTTACGGGGAACGAATCTCGTCGGAAGACTTGTTGGGACTGTATCAGATGATCGGTGAACGCCTGAAGCATGCCTTTACAGGGAATGACGCCTGGATTCTGAGCTACCGCGACGAATGTTTCGACCAGATTGGCTTGAAAGCCTCTGTAAAGATACCTCTGTTCAACGGTGCCCTGGAATGCCAGCTCCGCAAATACCAGCTTTTCGACGGTAAATTCAAGGATTTCCGCAGTGAAAACAGCGATACCGAATTCAAGCCGAAACGGGAAGGAGACGACAAGAAACCGTTCAGACGCCCACGCATGACAGCAGAAAAGGCTACCTACGACCGGAACAGACGTTCCGAAGGCCGCAGCAGACGGAATGAAGAAGAACGCGGTGAGCGCAAAGGTGGATTCCGCGACCGGAAAGAAGGCTTCCGCGAAGACCGCAAGGGAGGTTTCCGAGGTGACCGGAAAGAAGGTTTCCGTGGAGACCGCAAGGAAGGATTCCACGAAGACCGCGAACGCCGCAACAGCTTCCGTAACAGAGATACTGAGAATCCGCGTCCGAAACGGCCGAATACCGACGACGGACGTCCGAAACCGGGACCACGTCCGCAGTACATGCACGACCTGCGCAAGAAAAGAGAAGAATTGAACGAAGACTGATAAAACCCGATTATTCATGAAACGTATATTTCATTTCATACTGTTCTGCTGTATGACGGCACTGAGCGCTACTGCACAAGAAAAGAAGGCATTTACCCTGGAAGATGTCATTCCGGGTGGAGAGAACTACTTCAACCTGGTTCCGAAATCAATGCCCGGCCTGCAATGGTGGGGAGATGTCTGTGTCCGCACCGATGTGGAAGCTATCCAACAGATTGATTTAAAGAACGGCAAAGAAAAACCGCTCGTCACACTGGAAGAGGTAAACGCAGCCTTGTCCGGCAACAACCTGCCGTATAAGCCGGAATATTCCATCAAACCGCTGCGTACCCTGTCTGGTGCTTCACTGCCATGGGGCGACCGGAAGGTCATTCTGTTCTCAGGAAAGGCCGGCAACGAACAGGTCAGCGAAAACTACATGTTCTGCTACGACTTCGGAAAGAAACAGATTACCAACATGTTCCGTATCCCGGAACAGGGAGCTGCCAACTACGATTTCTGCAAGGCCAACGGTTACCTGGCCTATACAGCCGGCGACCACCTGTACATCGCCAACCAGGGAGAGACCAGCAAGGCTGTCAGCCCGAAGAAAGACAACGAGAAACTGCATGACATCGTATACGGACAGGCCGTACACCGCAACGAATTCGGTATCTATAAAGGTACATTCTGGAGTCCGAAAGGCACTTACCTGGCCTTCTACCGCATGGACCAGAGCATGGTGACCGATTATCCGCAGGTGAACACCTCTACCCGCATCGCCACCCTGGAACCGGACAAATATCCGATGGCAGGCATGACCAGCCATCAGGTAACCGTCGGGGTATACAACGTACAGTCCGGCAAGACAGTATACCTGCAGGCAGGCGACCCGACCGACCGCTACTTCACCAACATCAGCTGGTCGCCGGATGAAAAGAACATCTACGTCATCGAACTGAACCGCGACCAGAACCATGCCCAACTGGTACGCTACAACGCCGAAACCGGTGCCAAGGAAGCTGTTCTCTACGAAGAGACTCACCCGAAATACGTAGAGCCTCAGCAACCCTTGCTGTTCCTGCCGTGGGACAGCAGCAAGTTCCTGTATCAGAGCCAGCGTGACGGCTTCAACCACCTGTATCTGTTTGATACGGCATCGAAAGTGACTCCGGTGGAAAAAGAAGCGAAGGCCGGCGGTACCTACAAGGAATCTGTCAAGGTCACTCCACTGACCCAGGGAGACTGGCTGGTACAGCAGGTATTGGGATTCAACCCGGCCAAGAAACAGGTCATCATCGGAAGTACGGAAATCTCTCCGTTGCAGACCAATATCTTCACGGTCAATGTAAACGACGGAAAGCGTACCTTAATCGGCAAGGAAGACGGTATGCACTACGCCCAATTATCGGCCAGCGGTACTTATCTGATAGACAACTTCAATTCCTTCAGTGTTCCACGTGAAATCAGTCTGCTACCGACCAACGGAAAGCAGGGAACCGTACTGCTGACCGCTACCGACCCGCTGATTGAAAACTACAACCTGCCGGAAATCACACTGGGTACATTGAAATCGGCCGACGGAAAGACAGACCTCTACTACCGTCTTATCAAACCGGTCAACTTCGACCCGAACAAGAAATACCCGGCCATCATCTATGTATACGGTGGTCCGCATGCCCAACTGATTCATAACAACCGCTTCTACGATGCCCGTGGATGGGATCTGTACATGGCTCAGAAAGGATATGTCATGCTTACGGTTGACAGCCGTGGCAGCGACAACCGCGGATTGAACTTCGAGAACTGCACCTTCCGCCACCTGGGTGAAGAAGAAATGAAAGACCAGGTAGAAGGAGCCAAATTCCTGCAATCGCTACCTTATGTAGATGCAGACAAAATCGGCGTACACGGTTGGAGCTTTGGAGGCTTCATGACCACTAATCTGATGCTGACTTATCCGGAAATCTTCAAGGTAGGAGTAGCCGGCGGTCCGGTTATTGACTGGCACCTGTACGAAGTAATGTACGGCGAACGTTATATGGACAGTCCGCAAGACAATCCGGAAGGCTACAAGAACTCTAATCTCCGCGAAAAGGCCGGTAACCTGAAAGGCCGTCTGCAGGTCATCATCGGTGGAACAGACCCGACGTGTGTACCGCAGCACACCTATACTTTCCTGCGCGCCTGCATCGAAGCCGGTACCCATCCGGACCTGTTCATTTATCCGGAGGACGGTCACAACATGATGGGAAGAGACCGGGTACACCTGCATGAACATATCACCCGTTATTTTGAAGATTACCTGAAATAAACCAATTAAACCTTTACAACGATATGAAGCTTTTATTATTAGGTTCAGGTGGACGCGAACATGCCTTAGCATGGAAAATCGCCCAAAGCCCGAAAATCGAAAAATTATACATCGCTCCGGGAAATGCCGGTACGCGT
>OHKG01000658.1_pt1 | contig 13084 bp, 10 predicted proteins | sample 1568701 | NCBI WGS metagenome assembly OHKG01 (sample SAMEA3879529, study PRJEB24766) | human gut metagenome | biome: human-associated habitat; feature: feces | place: USA | collected 1985/1987 | reverse complement strand
GCAAGGTGCCCGTTGCATCCCTTGAGGAAAGCTTTCTGGAACAGGCCATGCAGCAAATCATCACGCCCACAGATGCGGCACACAAGCCACTGGGAAACTCCTCTGCTCGGGAATGCCTCTCGATGCTGCGACGTATCTGCAAATATGCCGCTCATTTACGTTTGATTCGTCCAATGGAGCTGGAAGTTGCGCTGCCAAAAGCCATCGACAAAATTTCTGCGCCTCTCTCCCCGGCGGAACAGCAGCGACTTCATCAATATGTACAGGCGAACCCCACGCCTCGCAAAATCGGCTTACTACTGGGGCTGGAATTGGGGCTTCGAATTGGTGAGATCTGCGGCCTGCAATGGGGCGATTTTGACCTGAAACTCGGCACGCTGAACATCAATCGGACGGTCTGCAGAATTTCCTGTGGAAACGGTCATACAAAGGTGGTCATCCAGATGCCCAAAACCCGCACTTCTCGCCGGGAAATTCCCATCCCAAAGCAGCTATCGCTGATGCTGAAAAAGCTGCGCGGAAGCGCCAGCAATGCTGCATGGTTCCTGTCCGGCAGCGAGTCCAAGCCCACCGAACCCCGCTGCTATCGGAAAAGCATCAAAGCGTATTTGAAGCAGGCGACTGTCCGTCAAGTGCGCCCGCACGCACTGCGCCACACCTTTGCAACGACCTGCCTGCAGGCGGGGTGCGATGTAAAGACCCTCAGCGAATTGTTGGGACACGCCAACGCCAACATCACCTTGCAGCGCTATGTGCATTCTGACCTGATCCGAAAGCGCCGGGAGATGAATCGGATATTTTCACATCAGGTGTCAACGAGGGGCGGAAAAGCGTTAAATCTAATTGAATAACGCCAGATTTTACTCACAGTCCTCCATTTTCCATGTGGAGGATACATTTTTGTTAAATATATTCTTTGTCGTTACGCAGCCACATATTCTCTACAGCATAAAATACTTTCACGATATACGCAACTGCGTACGTAAAACCGCACGAACTTCTGTACTATCATGTTGAGGTGAACTTCATCATGACTGTAAAAGATGCCGTTGCCAAGCGCTTTGAACAACTCTGCGACCAGCGTAGGATACGCCCCAACGAGTTAGCGACCCGTGCCGGTGTAACACCATCTACGGTATATAGTATGCTTGACCCATCCCGTCAGCGTGTGTCCATCGCCACCATTAAAAAGCTCTGTGATGGTCTTGATATCACGCTTGGTCAGTTCTTTTCCTGTGCGCTGTTCGATGAACTGGAGCAAGAGAACCAATAGCTCACCGAACGATCTGCTCGACTTTCCCTGCAACGCGTACTCTCTTTTCTAAGTGAATTTTAGAATTTCATATCCATTGTCAGCCTGATTTGTGCTCTTTTGTATGGGTCAGGCTTTTTTTTTTTACGCTAAAAGGCCCCTGTCCATCACATTTCTGTGAAAGGCAGAGGCCTTTTGCTGCTAGATTCTAATTCGGTCTGGGGAGATGGAACAACTATCTCATTCTACCGGGTCAGTGTCCCTTACCAGATTTTTAACTACCCCCCGGATGCTGGTGATCCGCACCACCGGGTTTTTGCTTCATGAATCATGTGGTTCATACGGTTGTGGTCGCAGGAATCTCACGTTGTCAGTAAAAAATCAACCAGAGGAACGACCGAAATTGCAACACCGTCTACCTCAATGTCAGAATCTTCCTCGTAGGTCACGATGATATGGTGGTGCGGTTCGGTCACGGTTGCAGCAATTTTCTTCAGCAGATCGTTGTTTGTAGTAGTTTCTCCCACTGCTCATTTTGTCTATCATATAAGACATTATAGCCTATTCTATGTTCTATATATAAGACAAACAAAATAATTTCTTGCATCATTGCTTGACCAGAATATAGTCCGGTCTGATATCTTCCGGCTCCATCAGGATCATCTCATTGCAGCGCATCCCGGTGTCGAACAGTAACATAATACAGAAATTCATCGCGGAGATCCTTCAAACACATAAAAAAAACACCCTTTCTCTCATGGAAGAACCACAAAAGAAAGGGTGCAAAAATCTCTAAAATGGTTGTCGTACCAGATCAGGCTTGTTCGTAGTTGAGCAAGACAAACTCCAGTCGACAAATCATTTAATTTTTATCGCAGCTACGAGATCAGCAGTTCTCAGCGAAGTACTTAATGGTACGGACCATCTGAGAGGTGTAGGAGTTCTCGTTGTCGTACCAAGACACGACCTGAACCTGATAGGTGTCGTCGTCGATCTTAGCGACCATGGTCTGGGTAGCGTCGAACAGAGAGCCGTAACGCATGCCGATGACATCAGAAGAAACGATCGGATCCTCGTTGTAGCCGAAGGACTCAGAGGTAGCAGCCTTCATAGCAGCATTGATGGACTCCTTGGTGATATCCTTGCCCTTGACAACGGCAACCAGGATGGTGGTAGAACCGGTGGGAACGGGCACACGCTGAGCAGAGCCGATCAGCTTGCCGTTCAGCTCGGGGATGACCAGGCCGATAGCCTTAGCAGCGCCGGTGCTGTTGGGAACGATGTTCTGTGCGCCAGCACGAGCACGGCGCAGGTCGCCCTTGCGCTGAGGACCATCCAGGATCATCTGGTCGCCGGTGTAAGCATGAACAGTGGTCATGATGCCGGAAACGATGGGGTAGGTCTTGTTCAGGGTGTCAGCCATGGGAGCCAGGCAGTTGGTGGTGCAGGAAGCAGCGGAGATGATGTTGTCTTCCTTGGTCAGCGTCTCATGGTTGACGTTGTACACGATGGTGGGCAGGTCGTTGCCGGCCGGAGCGGAAATGACGACCTTCTTGGCGCCGGCGTTGATGTGGGCCTGGCTCTTTTCCTTGCTGCAATAGAAGCCGGTGCACTCCAGCACGACGTCCACGCCCAGCTTGCCCCACGGAGCATCCGCCGCGTTCTTTTCGGCATAGATCTTGATTTCCTTGCCGTCCACGATGATGGAATCTTCGGTCGCTTCCACGGTGTGCAGGTTTTCACCGATCTTGCCGCAGTAGGAACCCTGAGCGGTGTCATACTTGAGCAGGTGAGCCAGCATCGCGGGAGAGGTCAGGTCGTTAATCGCGACCACCTCGTAGCCCTCAGCGCCGAACATCTGACGGAACGCCAGACGGCCAATACGGCCAAAGCCATTGATAGCAACTTTCACTGCCATTGGAATATACCTCCTTTAGTCGTTCAAACGGGGTTATACTATTTCCAGATAAGAATGTGCCAAGATGCGCCGCGAATTTTTCACTCTGGCTAACGGGAGTGCAACGCAGCGTAGCAGCGCTACGCTAAGTGGAACGACCGGACGCCAGAGCGGAAAAGACGCAAGCAGCTGGCACAGGCGAATCTGGAAAGAGTATCATTTCCCACCTCATATTCTACCCAATTTGCCGCCATTTTGCAAGAGGTTGCGCAGGATTTCCATCACTTTTGACACTTTTTTGACGCTTTTTTTTGAGAATTTCTCATCCGTTCCCCTCTTCTTCCCAATATGCGCCCCAATTCAGTTCGTCCGTCACATCCAGTTCTTTCAAAATCAGCTTGCCGTTCTCGTCCGTGATGACACTGCCGCTTTCGTCATATACCCCATAGGAGACATACCCCGTGCCGCCCTCGCAGGTGATGAAGCTCATGCTGCGGCAGTAGCTGCCCTCCGTCACCTCGTAATCATCGGATACTTCAACGCCGTAGCGGTACACTGTGCCGTTGACGCAGCGGAAGACGATTGTCGGAACGTCCCCCACCCAGTAGAGATTGCTGCCCGCAGGCGTCTGCACAACGCTCCATGTGCCGTGATACGGCTGCGCGCCGTCGTTGTCCGAGCCGTAGAATTTCCCGTCCGCGTCCAGTCGGAGGTAATAGTCCCAGAACTCGCCGCCCGCCTCCATCTGCCAGCTGCCGACTAACTTCGCCTCTTCATCTGGCAATTCCACATCATCAAACACCACGTCGCGCTGCGGCACGAAGCCGCGGGTGATTTTGCCGTCCACGGTCGCTTCAACGTAGATATACGCCCAGCCGTTCGGATGGGACAGCGCCGTCAGCTTCGTCCCGGCGGGCAGTTCCGCCTGATGGTATTCGCTGACGTTCGGGTCGTCGGTCAGATAGGTGTCAAACGCTGTCAGCATCGGCACATGCACAATCTCGTCCGTCGTCGCGTCGCCGTGCTTGCCCAACTGCGCCCAGCCGAATCGGCTCGTCCGCAGGCTGACGCGGTACTCAATCAGCGACCAGTCGCCCACGGTGAGGTACAGCTTATAATCGTCGCCCGTGCTGACGGATGCTTTCCCCTTCGCCGCGCGGTAAGAGGACGTGTCCGGCGCGGAATACACGGCATAGGACTTCTTGCCGCTCTTCTGCCCCGAAACCACCTCCGGATACAAACAGGCGAAGTATTGCAGTCCTTCGCTCGCTTCGTTGATTCGGCGCACGTCGTCCGGCCCGCGTTTCGGCATGTTGTGGATGTTGAAGTCTTCCAGCGTGATTTTGGTCATCCACATGGCGCTGTCCTCGCCCAGCGTCACCCGATAGCCGTAAGATGCTATCCGCTCCACCTTCACATCGCCCATCTGCGCTTCCATCAGCGTGTAAAAGGGTCTCCCCTCATTGTTGTGCGACAGCTCAAAATAGTACCGTTCATCAATATCCGGGTACGCCAATTCAAAGCCGTTCTTCGTGCGTGTGATTTTGGGATAACCCGTTTCTTCCAATTCCGACGGCTGATAGACGGCAGTCGTCGAGAAGATGGCGTCCTTCCAGCCGTCTTTCACCTCATCCACCGCGATCAGCTGATTGTGATAGCGACTGGTCAGAATCGTGTGGGTCGTGGCGGCTTTTCTGTTGTAATCGCTCACCAAGCCGGTATACTCGTCGTAGTCATGTGTCTGCTCCACCATCGCCAGCAATTGCCCGTTCAGATTCCAGCTGTTTGCAGATGCGGCGGGCAGTGTCACAGCCAGCGTCAAGCACAAAATCAGCAGTATCCGCAGTTTCTTCATATTCTCCACATCTCCTTTTGCTCAATATCCCAAAATACTAAAGAACAGCCGAGCAAACCAGCCGATAATATCATCGGTATACACCCAATCGCCGTCTGCTCCATCCGGCACATAACTCCTGCCTGTTTCGTTGGTCGAAAGGCTCAAATAAATGCTCCAAGCGCCCGGCATGATTTTCTCTTTCTCCACCTGAATCCCATAGCGGGACACCGTGCCGTCCGTTCCGCGCAGGACGATGGTGGGAATGTCGCCCCGCCAGTAGAGATTGCTCCCCACTGTGGTCTGCACGATAGACCAAGTGCCGCTGCACGTCCTCTCGCCATCATCATCCGCGGCGGAAAAATTTCCATCTGCATCCAGCTGGAAATCATCGTACCAGCCGCCGCCGCCTTTGGCGCGCCAATGCCCGACAAACTCCGCCATCAATTCCGGCTGCTCCACGTCGTCGAATATCACATCCCGCTGCGGCACAAACCCGTACAGCGTTTCGCCGTCCACTTCCGCTTCGACGTACACATACGCCCAGCCGCAGTAACCCAGCGCCGTCAGTTTCGTTCCGGCGGGCAGTTCCTCCTGATGCGCTTCGCTGACATGCGGGTCATCCGTGAGATAGGTGCCGCACACCGTCTGAATCGGCACATGCCGCCATTCTTGACGGATTTCCTTGACGCCGTCCTTCCGCACATTTGCAAAGCGCTGCAAGCCGCAAGCCATTTCGTTCATCCGCCGAACATCCGCTGTGCCGCGGGGCATTTGGTGGATATTGAAGTCCGCCAGCGTGACCATTTTCGACCAGACCGCGCCGTCTTCGCCCTGCGTCACCAGATAGCCGAAATTCTCCCGCTTTGTGACCACTATGTCACCCATTTTCGCAAAGACAAGCGTGTAGATTGGATGATTCGTGCTGTCATGGCTCAATGCAAAGCGGTAGACTTCCCCCGTTTCCGGATACGCCAGCTCAAAGCCGTCTTCCGTCCGCGTGAGCGTCGGCACGCCATACCCCTCCGACGGCTGATAGACGGCGTTTGTCGAGACGACGGCACTTTCCCAGCCGTTTTCCTGTTTTGCCGCTGCAATCAGCTGATAATGTGCTCCGCTGGCTATGATGATACGGGCATCTTCGGCATCCGCGCGGCAGTCATCAGCCAGAACGGCGTCATCCGGCGAATTCAGCACGAGGGACAGCATGTTGCCGAGCAATTCGCTCGCGGACGCGGCGGGCAGCATCAGCGCAACCAGCAGGGGAAAAATCAATAAAGTCCACCGTTTCTTCATCGCTTTCAGCTCCTTTGGAGGTATTTCCCTACCCATATAAACGCATCAAGGCGCAATTTCCCTGCGAAGTGCCAAAAATCTTGAAAAATGTTCTGCCAGTTCATTCTGAATCCATCTTTCTATGGTATGATGGCGGACGCAAACAGAAAAGGAGGGATTGAAACCCATGCTACGGATTTTGAAACACCTCAGGTGGAAAGAGTGGCTGCTCGTCGCCGCCTGTGTAGTGCTGATTGTGGGGCAGGTGCAGCTTGACTTAGCCTTGCCTGATTATATGTCGGAAATCACCCGTCTGGTGCAGACGGAAGGCAGCCAGATGAGCGATATCCTGCTCGCAGGGGGCAAGATGCTGCTGTGCGCGCTGGGGTCAATGCTGCTGACGGTCTGCACGACATTCTTTACCGCACAGATTGCATCACGCTTCTCCGCACGGCTGCGCGGCGAAATGTACCGCAAGGTGGTCGGCTTCTCAAACGAGGAAATCAACCGCTTCTCCACTGCCAGCCTGATTACCCGCACGACCAACGACATTTCACAGCTGCAAATGTTTTTCTCCTTCGGGATGCAGTCGCTGATTAAAGCGCCGATTATGGCGTTCATTGCCGTGGGCAAAATCAGCACGAAGAGCTGGGAATGGTCGCTGCTGACAGGCGGCGTGATTGCGTTCGTGTGCGTTCTGCTGGTGTTCATCATGCTCTACGCCGTGCCGCGCATGAAGAAAATGCAGACGCTGACGGACAACCTGAACCGCATCACGCGCGAGAACCTGACGGGCTTGCAGGTCGTGCGCGCCTACAACGCGGAAAACTATCAGGAGGGCAAATTCGCCAAGGCGAACGAGGAAATGACCCGCAACAGCCAGCAGGCGAACATCGCCATGTCCGTCATGAATCCGGGCATGAATCTGGCGATGAACGGCTTGACGCTGGGCATCTACTGGATCGGTGCGGCGCTCATCAGCGCGATTGCGGTCACGTCGCCCGCCGCGATGATGGAACGCATTGGGTTGTTCTCGGACATGGTGGTCTTTATGCAGTACGCGATGCAGGTCATCATGGCATTCCTGATGCTGGTGATGATTTTCGTCATGCTGCCGCGCGTGACCGTTTCCGCGGGCCGCGTCAATGAGGTGCTGGACACGAAGGCGCGCATTGTGGACGGCAAGGAAACGCAGGGCAAGCCCGGAATGAAGGGCGAAATTGAGTTCCGCGACGTCTCCTTCCGCTATCCCGATGCCGACGGCGACACCATCCACCACATCTCCTTCACCGCGCATCACGGACAGACGGTTGCCCTCATCGGCGCAACGGGCTGCGGCAAGAGCAGCATCATCAACCTGATTCCGCGCCTATATGACGCAACAAGCGGGCAGGTGCTGGTAGACGGCGTGGACGTGCGTGACTACACGCAGGACGCCCTGCGCAGCAAGATCGGCTTTGTGCCGCAGAAGGCGTTCCTGTTCGCCGGCACGGTCAGCAGCAACGTCGGCTACGGCGAGGACAATGCGTCGGGCGCTGCCATCTGCAAGGCGGTTGCTGTCGCGCAGGCGGCGGAATTTGTCGAATCCCCGGAGGTCGGGTATTCCGGCACAGTCGCGCAGGGCGGCTCGAACTTCTCCGGCGGGCAGAAGCAGCGTTTGTCCATTGCCCGCGCAGTGGCGCGCGACCCGGAAATCCTCGTCTTTGACGACTCCTTCTCCGCGCTGGACTACAAGACCGACCATGCATTGCGTCAGGCGCTCCGCGAACAGACCAGCGGCACGACGAACATCATCGTCGCACAGCGCATCGGCACGATTCGCGATGCGGACTGCATCCTCGTCATTGAGGACGGCGCGATTGTCGGCAAGGGCACGCACCGCGAGCTGATGGAAAGCTGCAAGGTATATCAGGAAATCGCGTATTCTCAGCTGTCGAAGGAGGAACTTGCGTCATGAGTGAAATGAAACGCCGTCCGGGCGGTCATCCCGGAATGCGCGGGCCGGGCGTACCGGGCGAAAAGGCGAAGGACTTCCGCGGTTCACTTGGGAAGCTCGTCCGCCACTGCAAGCCCTTCTATCCGGTCATTTGCATCGCGATTCTGGGCGACTTGGCGGGCGTCATTATCCGCCTGATCGGCCCGAACAAAATCAGCGAAATCACCAACCTGATTACCGCCGGGCTGCGCGGCGAGATTGACATGCCCGCCATCCAGAAAATCTGCATCACGCTGATAATTCTCTATGTCGTCGGCGCGCTGCTGAGTTTCATGACGGGGCTGGTGATGACCGTCGTCACGCAGAAGGTCAACCGGGGCTTGCGTGACGGCATATCCCACAAAATCAACCGCCTGCCAGTCAGCTACTTCCAGTCCACCTCCACCGGCGACGTGCTCTCCCGCGTCACCAACGATGTGGACACCATCGGGCAGACGCTGCAGAACAGCCTGACGAGCCTTGTCTCCGCCGTGACGATGTTCATCGGCAGCGTCGTGATGATGCTCTCGACGAACTGGGTCATGGCGCTGACGGCGATTGTGTCGTCGATGCTGGGCTTCGGGCTGATGCTTGGCATCATGAGCCGCTCGCAGAAGTACTTCGTCGCGCGCCAGCGGTGGCTGGGCGATCTGAACGGCCATATTGAAGAAATCTACACAGGGCACAATGTCGTCCGCCTCTTCGGCGCGGAGCAGCGCGAACAGCAGGCGTTCGACCGCATCAACGGCAAGATGCAGGAGACGGACTGGAAGAGCCAGTTCATGTCCGGCCTGATGATGCCGCTGATGGGCTTCATCGGCAATTTCGCGTATGTGGCGGTGTGCGTCGTCGGCGCGGTGCTGGCGATGAACGGCTCGATTACCTTCGGCGTGATTGTCGCCTTCATGATGTATGTGCGCCTGTTCACCTCGCCCCTGAGCCAGTTAGCACAGGCGGCGACGAACCTGCAATCCGCGGCGGCGGCGGCAGAGCGCGTCTTTGAATTCCTTGAAGCGAAGGAAATGCCCGACGAATCCCACCTGCCCGCACAGACCACAGCCGTTCGCGGCGAGGTGACGTTCGACCACGTCCGCTTCGGCTACACGCCGGACAAAATCATCATTCACGACTTCTCCGAGCATGTGCAGCCGGGTCAGAAGGTCGCCATCGTCGGCCCGACCGGCGCGGGCAAAACCACGATGGTCAATTTGCTGATGAAGTTCTATCCGCTGGGCGGCGGCGAAATCCGCATTGATGGCGTACCGCTGTCGCAGATGACGCGCGAGCATGTGCACGACCTCTTCGGCATGGTCTTGCAGGACACTTGGCTCTTCGAGGGCAGCATCCGCGACAACCTCTGCTACGGCAAGGAGGGCATTACGGACGAGCAGCTTGACCAAGTGACCCGCGCAACGGGGCTGTACCACCTTATCCACACCCTGCCGGAGGGTTACGACACCCTGCTTTCCGACAAACTGAACCTCTCCGCCGGACAGAAGCAGCTGATGACAATTGCCCGCGCGATGATTGAAAACGCGCCGATGCTGATTCTCGACGAAGCGACGTCCTCCGTCGATACACGCACAGAAATGCTGATTCAGCAGGCGATGGACACGCTGACAAAGGGGCGTACCTCGTTCGTCATTGCGCACCGCCTTTCCACCATCAAGAACGCGGACAAGATTCTGGTCATGCGCCACGGCGACATCATCGAATCCGGCACGCACGAAGAACTGCTGCAAAAAGGCGGCTTCTACGCCGAGCTGTACAACTCGCAGTTCGAGCAGGCGTAATCTTTGGGCAATCAAAAACCCCGGCAACAATGTGGACGATTTGTCCGATGGCTGCCGGAGTTTTTCTATTATGGCAGGGAAGGCAATCCGTTCTTTCCGTCATCTATGGCATGCAAACTCCTCGATTTACATCCAGCAAACCTTCGAAATTTGCATTTGCATCTGACGAAAAATCCATTCGCCAACCGACTACCTCATTTGTGCGGTGTTATCTTTATAATGCTCAGCCATTTCCCCCACGGAACGATACGGTCTATCTTTGCTAAAAATTCCCGTTTCTTTGTCTGCACCTGCGATAATTCATCGCTCCGGGCAGACAGACTCAGTTGCTTATCCATACCTATGTTATACCACCTTTTGCGCCTGTTTGCATTATGCGGTATTGCCTTAATACTAAAGAGGCTATCTCCATTTTTATCTCTCTTTTATCATTTTTGCCCAGAAACAACAAATTCGTAAAGCTGTTTATTGCAATTTCTTTTGCGAACAATGTGATACTCAACATCGACAAAACCAATTGCAGTCATCATATCAACATATATTTTTTCGGCCGGAACAGTAATGTTATAAAAATTCGAATTTCCGATAATGTAGAACACTCTGCCTTTTGCGGCTAATCCGGCATATACGGAAGAAAGGTGTTTTTGCATATCTTCGAAATATTTTAATACATAGTTTGCCATTAACCCTGCAGACTTGTTATCTGCATTAGATATTTTTTCTGAAATATCATAAACATATTGAGGAAGAGAATGATCGCTTTTCCATGTACCCAATAGACTTGTCGCTCGTCCCCATGTTCCACCTATTGCCTGCCAATCAAGATCGCTGGCCTGATCAGATGTCTCAAGATAATCCAGCCAATACATATATGGACGTAATTCACGAATATACGAAATTCTATTTGGATATGGTGGCGAAGTAATAACCGTATCATATGCCCCATAACATTCCGCAGGGATGGATCTTGAGTCGTGCAATAACACTTTTGATGTTGCACGAGGTTGTAATAGTGCTCCTTTAGCAACCATTTCACAAACTGAAATAAAAGCTTCTTTTGCAATATCTATTGAAAAGAAACATTCATTATCATCTTTGAATGATGTAGAAACATGGTTAAACGCAGCATTAGAAAGTTCAATTACTATTCGGCAAAAAGAAACGGTAAGTAGTTGTACAACAGCATCATCTTCAACAGTTTTAATCGCAGATTTTAGTTTTGCTAAAAACTCGGCTTGAGGCAGATTCCACCAACGATAAATATTGTAGATCGGAGGAAACTCGGTAGGCACGTATTCTTCTATGTGCTGCATTAATGTGTTTGCAATAGACAAAAACTCTTCGACCTTATCTCGCTGATAAATGTCTAATTTTGCATTTCCCAACCAAACTAAAAAAGGATTGATTTCTAATGCAAATGATGAAATGCCTTTATTGGCACACACTAATTCCGTTGTTCCGGTTCCTGAAAAAGGTTCCAAAACACAACGAGGGGTGTAATCCAACTCAGCAAGTATTTCTTCCACCAAGCGAACAGAGTATGCTGGAGTAAGCCGTAGCCATCCATGTCTACCCAAAGACGAATTGTATTTGAATGTGTATTGTGCGTTTTGCGTTATTGCTTCTTTATGCATTTACTCTGCCCTCATCAGCTGTTCGAGAACGTGCTGAATCTTTCCTTTAAAGTATTCTTTGTTACTGTTCATGAATTCGACAAAGTCAAACCCAACAACCTGTTTAAAAAAGCTAAAGGTTGAAACGTAAGGGGATGTCTCAACAAAACCTTGGAGAATTGCCCATTTTGCGACATTATATCGAGCTACAATATCATCGTCTATTTGTGCAGACATAACCATTAGACAAGGAATATATCCATTGGCATACGCATTTGCTGCGTTGGCAATATCTGCGTTCTGACGTTTCGAGTCTTTGCTTTTGTATCCTTGCCTTACTTCGAAAACGATACCAGTTATTGCTTCCCGGATTGGAGTAGCAAGTTCCAGATTATCTGCTACTTGCATCATCCATGCTGTACAACGTTTTTTAATTTCTTCGTCTGGGATTTTATCAATTATAATTCGCCCATCCAAAGAAAGTGTACGTTCTTTTCCGTTAGTTCCAGTAACTTTGTAAGACCATGTGACATCGTCAGCATTGAGGCCAAGATAATCCATAAAAATAGCCCTGACAAGGCGTTCGCAGCCAATGCCAATTTGCCGATAAACGCTGGTTATGCCACCAGCTGCTTTATGGGCAGAATACATAAGAGGATTGTCCAATCCAAGCCATTTATAAAACGTATCTGCTCCGTATAATGTTTGGAATTCTGCAAGCGAAAATCCACCATTTTGTCCATGCACAAATTTGGGTGAATAGTGTGCACATTCATTAATTGGCTCTATAAGTATATTTCTATATCGAATGTTTTGCTCGGTTGTCATTATCTTTGTCTCCTCACTTTTCGTTCGAAACGGATATTACTTCTGAAATATCACATTTTAATGCAGCACATATTCTACTTTCCATAGAAACGTATTCACCTTTTCCAAGTTTTGCAAGTGTGCTACTGCTGATACCCGCAATTTCTTTTAAGGCAATACCGCATAATGCAAATATGCGCAAAAGGTGGTATAATAATAACATAGGAAAGCTCTGAATAAATGAGGTAGTGCGATAACGAACGGAATTTCTGTAAGAAGCAGATGGCTGAAATTCAGTCGTTAGCGTGCTGCCGAATTATTCAGAGATTCCATAGGTATGGATAAACAACTGAGTCTGCCCGCCCTGAGCGACGAATTATCACAGGTGCGGACAAAGAAACGAGAGTTTTTAGCAGAGATAGACCGTATCGTTCCGTGGGGGAAATGGCTGAGCATTATAAAGCCGTACTACTACAAAGGAGAGCGCAGCAACAAGCCCTACGATTTGGAACAGATGCTGAGAATCTATCTGGTACAGAATTTATGGCATCAACGCACAATTCGGCGGCGCGGCGGGCGATGTCTTTTCCGCCATCTGCGGCATGCAAATTCCTCGATTTACGTCCAGCAAACCTTCG
>OHKG01000649.1_pt1 | contig 13242 bp, 10 predicted proteins | sample 1568701 | NCBI WGS metagenome assembly OHKG01 (sample SAMEA3879529, study PRJEB24766) | human gut metagenome | biome: human-associated habitat; feature: feces | place: USA | collected 1985/1987 | reverse complement strand
TATCCGACGGAGCAAAGCACCCCGTCCGAAAAAAAGTCCCGCTACTGCCAGCAGCAATAGCGAGACCAATCCGATTGTAACTCGTTTTACCCACGATTTCATTTGTCTGAACAGATTGGTAACGGTTACAAAAATACAAGTAAACTACATTTCACGCAAGGAACGGCGGTCAGTTTGTTTCCGGTTTCCGTCATTATTTTTCCGATTTACCTGCCTCACATTTCCACGATTCTGCGAGCGTTGCGTACTCGACGGACGTTTCCCGATTTCTGGCTTTCTACCAGCTTCCGGACGGCTCCCAGCCTGCGGACGACTCCCAGCCTGCGGACGGTTAGCCGGTCTGTTCGGACGGACAGACGGAGCAGAATTTCCCGGATGGTTTGACGGACGGTTTGCCTCCGGCTTATGGGGGCGATTTCCCGGACGGTTCGCCTCCGGTCCACCCGGACGATTACCCGGTTTCGGACCCACCGGTGTAAAATGATACCCCGGTCCGCCCGGCTTCGGTGCCGGAACTCGACCCGGCCGTACTCCCGGACGGGCTCCCGGTCCGAAATCATGTTTCCTGAAATCCGGACGGGCACGGAAATATCCACCATATACGGCATGAGTGTAACGTCGGCCGAAGTGTTCCCGGTAATAGCTTCTTCCACCGCAATGGAACCGACTGTGTGCGCCCCGATACGTCAAGTAATGCCGGGGACGACCGAAATAAAAGAAAGTCCGGTTCGGATAAATCTGATATACACGCAGGTAACAACAATGGTTTACCGCATAAATCGGCCGGAAGAAATAATCCAAGGCCATGAAACGCAGGTATTCCGCACTCGACAGAATCCAGCGAAGGTCATCGTTCCGTTCATCCAGATAACGGTAATAAGCATCCATCGCCGCTGCCCGGGAATAAGCCAAGTCGTTGATATACGGGTCGATTCCACACAGGAAATCAAAATTCACTTCATACAGGTCATCGTACTGGTATTGGTTCAGATTCAGTTCGAAAGCCATACGGTCGGTCAAGAAGCGGGCATGCACCCGAATATCCCCCAAACCGGAAGCCTTAGCCGGAAGTACCATCCAGCAAAGCCCCATCACCAGCCATACAATCAAATTTCTTTTACTCATATTTCCACGGTTTTAACAGATTAGGAAAGTGGAGTTTCCTCCTTTCACGATACAAAAATAGGAGGATAAAAATCCTCCTGCAACAGAAACCTCCCATCCTTCAGTAGGGACTTTCCTATTTCTGATAGGGAATCACGCCAGGCGGATTCCTTCGTCCTCCAGAACAACCAACCGTTTCTTATACAAGTCACCCACGGCTTTCTTGAATGTCTTCTTACTGACACCGAACGTATTATAAATGACCGTCGCATCCGTCTTGTCAGTCATCGGAATGTACCCTTGATTCTCGCGGATATAATCCAGCAGGATATCCACAAAGTCTTTCACTTTCTTCCGTCCGTCGGGCTGTAATTCCAGATCTATCTTTCCGTCCTCGCGTACTTGCTTGACATAGGCCTCCAGTTCCATACCCGGCTCCAACGTCTGGAAAATCTCGTTATGGTACAGCATACCGTAATACCGGTTCTCTACAATCACTTTAAATCCTAAGTCTGTACGTTGCCATACCAGTACCTTCACCTGCTCGCCTTTCCGGTAGTCGGCCCCTTCTTTCTCCAGGAAGTGTTCCACCTTGGCCGAAGCCATGATGCGGTAACTCTCTTCGTCCAGATGCACATATACCAGGTAACGGCGTCCCTTCTGCATCTTCATCTTTTGTTCGCGGAAAGGGACAAACAGGTCCTTCATCAGTCCCCAGTTCAGGAAAGCCCCGAACTCATTGACCCAGGCCACCTCCAGGTAAGCAAATTCACCCACCTGCACATAGGGATGCAAGGTAGTCGCTACCAGACGTTCATCCATATCCAGATAGATAAACACGTTCAGCATATCGCCCGGCTTGCAGCCTTCCGGCACATAACGCTTCGGCAACAGAATCTCGCCGTCATCTCCTCCATCCAGGTACATGCCGAAATCGACTTCCTTGACAACTTCCAACTGATTGTACCGTCCTAATTGTATATGACTCATACTTTTTCTTTTTAATGATAATACGGCGTAAAGATACAAAATGACTCTCTTTTTTTTCCATAGTTGACCGAAAATCTCTACCTTTACCTTTAATTAGAATCAACGACTTAAAAACATCCATCTATGAAACACCTTAAGAACTGGATACTGGCTGCCCTGTTGGGAGTCAATATCGCCGGGAATGTCTCTGCACAGACCTCCCAACAGCCCATTACCGTAAACTGGGGAACCTTCAATATCCGTTATGACAATCCAGATGACCAGGAAAACAACTGGAAATTCCGGAAAGACCGGGTAGCCGAATTTATCCAACGGGAAAAACTGGACATCGTAGGAATGCAGGAAGTCTTACACAATCAATTGGAAGACCTGAAAACACGGTTACCTGAATATGCAGAAGTTGGTATCGGTCGGGAAGACGGTAAGCAAAAAGGAGAATATGCTCCTATCTTTTACCGTAAAGACCGTTTCAAATTATTGGACAGTAATACATTCTGGTTGTCTCAATATCCGGACAGTGTGGGATTCATCGGTTGGGACGGTGCCTGTACCCGAATTGCTACATGGGCAAAACTGGAAGATAAAAGTACCGGAAAAATCTTCCTGGCCGTCAATACTCACATGGACCATGTAGGAGTCGAAGCCCGTCGGAAAGGAGCCTTATTGATCATCAAACGCATTCAGGATATTGTAGGAAACCGTCCTGCTGTACTGACCGGTGATTTCAATGTAAACGATAAATCAGAAGCCTATCAGACACTTACGACCAATGACTTCGTTCTGAAAGATGCCTACAAGACAGCTGATGTAAAAGAAGGAGTTTCCTATACATTCCATGACTTTGAGAAAGTCCCGATGAACGAACGGGAAAAAATAGACTTCATATTTGTCACTCCACAAATAAAAGTTACCCGAAGCTGGATTCCGAAAGAAAATCCTGACGGAAAGGGTGTACTTTCCGACCACAATCCGCAACTGGCCACCTTACAATTCTGACACAACAACCTTAAATTCATCCTTCGGAAAAACGAACTGACGTTTTACTTCAAACGAACTGACGTTTTACTTCAAACGAACTGACGTTTTACCTTAAACGAACGGACGTTTCACCTTAAACGAACGGGCGTTTTACCTTAAACGAACAGACGTTTTTTCAACAATATTCAAAGAGGCATCCGGCTGACCTTTCACCGGATGCCTCTAGCTTTTCTGATAGCCAACTGAAAAGCCAACTGTTCTTTTCATCTCACCTCGTTCTCCTTCAGAAAAGGAAAATATGAACATCCAAAGCGAAAATGCCGTAATATCCATCCGAAGCTAACAGCCTATCTTTGCATCAGATAAACGAAACAAAGATATGAAAAGACTATTACTCACATTTGCTGTAACCTGTTCACTTTTTCCGCTGAAGGCACAGGAGGTGCTTACACTGGAACAATGTCTGAAGATAGGCATAGAGAACAACTTGTCGCTGGAGGCCAGGCGCAACGACATCCGGAAAGGGAAGCATACGATTTCGGAAAACCGTGCCAAGCTGCTGCCTCAGATTACTGCGACCGCCTCATTCAACGACAACTTCAACCCTCCGGTTTCCGTAACCGACGGCTCTGCCTATGGGAACCCGTATAACGTGACCCACACCCTGCAATACAATGCTTCGGCAGGGCTCCAGCTACAGATGCCGCTGTACAACCAGACCATCTACACCGCACTCTCGATAGCCGAGACCATGGACAAAATCAACGGACTCTCCTACGAGAAAGCCCGCGAAGACCTGATGATGCAGATAGCCCAGATGTATTACCTGGGACAAAGCACATCGGAACAGCTTGCCATCGTCAAGGGAAATATCCGCCGGCTGGAAGAGTTGAAAGACATCACAACCGCTTTTTTCGACAACGGCATGGCCATGGAAGTCGATGTAAAGCGTGTCAATATCAACCTGGAGAACCTGCAGGTACAGTACGACAACGCGGTCTCAATGCTGACTCAGCAGCTCAACCTGCTGAAATATGTAATGGATTATCCGGCCGAAAAGGAAATCTCCCTTACGCCGGTAGATACCGAACACATCACGCCGGTAGCCTTAAGCGGATTATCCGAAAACCTGTCTGAACTGCGGCTGCTCCGTCAACAGGGTACCTTAGCCGAACAGCAACAGAAGATGATTTCACAAGGTTACCTGCCGTCGCTCAGCCTGACCGGAAACTTCATGTATTCAGCCTTTACAGACAAAGCGAAGAACTGGTTCCACTCCGGACCGTCAAACCACTGGTATAATTCTTCGGGCATCGGCCTGACACTACGTATCCCGATTTTCGACGGATTCGACAAACGCTCCAAACTGCGGAAAGCCCGGATAGATACCGAAAACGTAAAGCTTGCCTACGAGAATACCCGGAAAAACCTGCAGACCCAGTATCTGAACGCCACCAACGAGCTGATGAACAGCCAACGGAACTTCACGAAACAGAAGGACAATTACCTGTTGGCCGAAGATGTATACGAAGTCACTTCCGACCGTTACCGCGAAGGCATCGCTTCGATGACGGAAGTCCTGCAGGACGAGATGCGGATGAGCGAAGCCCAGAACAATTACGTCAACGCGCACTACAACTACCGGATGACCAATCTTTCTCTGCTGAAACTGACCGGAAATCTGGAAACCCTACTGAAGTAGAACCACTTTAAACAACATTTTAAGGCTGTTTAGACACAGCCCCATCCACCTCTTAAGAAACGATAACATGGAAACGAAAGAACAGAACATACCGAACAATACCTTGGAACAACAAGCCAACCGACTCAAAAAACAACGTCGCCACCAGCGGGTAGCCAGTGCCTTCGGCATCATCATCCTGTTGGTAGGACTGGCACAGATTATCCAAATCTTTACAGATTACCGATTGAATGAAACCAGCAACGATGCGCAAGTGGAACAATACATCTCCCCCGTCAACCTCCGCGCATCGGGCTATATCAAGAGAATCTGCTTCACGGAACATCAATCGGTGAAAAAGGGAGATACCCTGATGATACTCGACGACCGGGAATACAAGATACGGGTCATGGAAGCAGAAGCCGCCCTCAAGGATGCATTGGCCGGAGCTGCCGTCATCGGACAAAGCCTTCATACCACCCAGGCTTCGGCTTCGGTATTCGAAGCTTCCATCTCGGAAGTGGAAATCCGACTGGCCAAACTGGAGAAAGACCGCCAGCGCTATGAGAACTTGCTGCAACGGAATGCTGCCACACCTATCCAACTGGAACAGGTAACCACTGAATACGAGGCTACCCGCAAGAAACTGGAGGCCTTGAAACGCCAGCAGAAAGCTGCCCTTTCAGGAGTAAATGAAGTGTCTACCCGGCGTGAAAGTACCGAAGCCGCCATTCAACGGGCACGTGCTGCTCTCGAAATGGCCCGACTGAACCTTTCGTATACCGTAGTGACAGCCCCGTGTGACGGAAAACTCGGTCGCCGTTCCATCGAGGAAGGACAATACATCTCTGCCGGACAGACCATCACCTACATCCTGCCCGATACCCAGAAATGGGTGATAGCCAATTACAAGGAAACCCAGGTAGAGAACCTCTCCGTCGGTCAGGAAGTCCGTCTGACGGTAGACGCCATCAGCGGAAAGGAATTTACCGGGAAAATAACAGCCATTTCGGGTGCTACCGGTTCCAAGTATTCGCTGGTGCCCACCGACAACTCCGCCGGCAACTTCGTGAAAATACGCCAACGCATACCGGTACGCATCGATTTCGTGAATCTATCTCCGGAAGACAACGAGCGGCTGGCAGCCGGTATGATGGTCATTGTCAAAGCTAAAATCTAAGAAACACCATGGCTTGTCGTCCGAAAAACTATCCGTTCTATAATTGGGTACCCAAACCATTGGGTATCCTGATTCTGATACTGCTCTTCGTCCCCATCCTCACAGTAGGAGGGGTCTATACCGCCAATAGCGGTGAGATGACCAGCGGACTGGGCCTCCAGTCGGAACATATCCAGTTCGTCGGGTTCGTTACCTCTATCGGGATGGCCGCCTTCTCGCCCTTCTTCTACCAGTTGGTATGTATCCGTCGGGAAAAGATGATGTGTATTGCCGGTTTCTCCCTGCTGTATCTGCTGAGCTACGTCTGTGCGATAACCGACAGCATCTTCCTGCTGGGGTTATGCAGCCTCATCATGGGCTTCCTGCGCATGGTACTCATGATGGTCAACCTCTTCACCCTTATCCGGTACGCTTTCGGTATGGAAGCCACCCGCAACATCACTCCCGGCATGGAACCCGATACCGAAGAGGGTTGGGACAAGCTGGACAAGGAAAAAAGTCAGAGCATGCCTATCATCTACCTGTTCTTCATGATTCTGGGGCAGGTAGGCACTTCACTCACAGCCTGGCTGGCATACGCCTACCAATGGCAGGATGTGTACTACTACATGATGGGAATGACACTGGTTGCCATCCTGGTGGTCTTCCTGACCATGCCTTACCATCCTTATGCAGGCAGACGTTTTCCCATCAACTTCCGGAAATTCGGCAGCGTATCAGTATTCAGCGCCCTGATGACCTGTATCATTTACGTGTTGGTGTACGGAAAGACCCTCGACTGGTATGCAGATGCTACGATTGTACGTTCCACCGTACTGGCAATATTCTTCGCAGGAGTATTCCTTTACCTGGAATCTTCCGGTCGGTCGCCCTACTTCCTGCTGGACATCTTCCGCCTGCGTACCATCCGCATGGGAATTGTCCTGTTCCTTCTGCTGATGATTTTCAACACCAGCTCCCTGTTTGTAAACGTGTTCACCGGAGTAGGTATGCAGATAGACAACTGGCAGAATGCTGCTTTGGGCAACTGGAGTATCGCCGGTTACCTCATCGGGGCCATAATTGCCATCATCCTCGGATCACGGGGAGTGAAGCTGAAATACCTCTTCGCCGCAGGTTTCCTGCTGATAGGCGCGTCCGCCCTGTTCATGTACTTCGAAGTACAGAACGCCGGACTGTATGAACGCATGAAATACCCGGTCATTATCCGTGCTACCGGCATGATGCTGCTCTACTCGCTGACGGCCGTCCATGCCAACCAGCGTATGCCTTACCGTTACCTGTCCACCTGGATTTGCATCATGCTCAGTGTGCGCATGGTCATCGGCCCGGGTATCGGGACCGCTCTTTACACCAATGTACTCCAAGAACGGCAGCAACACTATATCACCCGTTTCGCCCAGGATGCAGACCGTACCAATCTACAGACAGCCGCCTCGTACGACCAGACTGTAAACGGTATGCGCTACCAGGGGCGGAGCGAAACCGAAGCCGAAAACATGGCCGCCATTTCCACCAAAGGAAAGATACAGGTACAGGCCACCCTCTCGGCCGTCAAGGAAATGTCCGGATGGACCTTCTACGGCTGCATGGCATCCATGCTCTTTGTTCTCGTTTATCCCTATCGTAAGAGGAAATTATCGGCCTAGCGGGAAATATTCCCGCCGGGTACGGTAATTTTATTATCTTAGCGGAAAATTCAAGCGATATGGAAAACGCCGCTATAAGACTAGAAAGACTACAGAAATCCCTGACCGGTCAGTCCGATGTATGTTCATCAGGCGGACCGGTCAGGGATTTTCCCGAAAGTTTCCGGAACGGTTTCCGGAATTTCGGAATCGGACTCATCGTATGCACACAAGGTGAGTTCAGGTTTTCCCTGGCTTCGGGAGCCTACACGGCTGCAGCAGGAGAAACGGTCTTTATCCCCGAAGATACCCCCTTCCGTATCACCGGCCAATCGGAAGATATGGAAGTCAGCATCCTCATCTACAAGGTTCAGCCCATCAAAGATATTCTGGGGAACCTGGTCTATTCCGTCCATCTCTACAGCCGTATGTCGCCCGACCTGCCGTGTGTCTGGAAGACCGGCGACGAAGAAGACATAATCACCTATATGACTCTGATAGGTACGGACACCCCTTCAGACGATAATCTCTTTGCGGTCTACGAGCGGAAACTCCTGCTTCTTTCGCTGACCTACCGTCTGTGTGCCATTTTCCAACGGAAATACCTTTCCGGACAGACAGCCAATGTCCGACAGACGGAAATCTTTCTCCGGCTCATCCAGTTCATCGACCGGTATTATACCTCCCAACGCGGTGTGGAATTCTATGCAGACAAACTGTGCCTGTCGCCCAAATACCTGTCCGGCGTTTCCAAGGCAGTATGCGGTTACACCGTTCAGGAACTGGTATTCAAGGCCATCACCCGCCGCAGCATGTCGCTGCTGGACAGCACCAACAAGACAGTGCTGGAAATTTCCGAAGAACTTAATTTTCCGAATCCTTCCAGTTTCGGAACCTTTTTCCGGAAACAGACAGGCCTCTCTCCACAAAAATACCGTGAGCGGAAGAAATAAGTACTGCGAGCGGAAAGCCAGGAAGGTCGTCCTCAAAGGCGGCTTACTCAGCAGAGTCCAACGTAGGAGCCGAGGTAGCATCCTGAGTCGAATCCAAGGATGAATTCTGTGAAGAATCCTGTGAAGAATCAGACAGGATTTTTCCGTCTACGATGTGGATTGTACGGTCCGTCTGCTGTGCCAGCCCTTCATCATGGGTCACAATGACGAACGTCTGTCCCAGGCGGTCGCGCAAGTCGAAGAACAAGCGGTGAAGCTCTTCCTTGTTACGGGTATCCAGACTCCCCGAAGGTTCATCTGCCAGCACCACTGCCGGCCGGTTGATAAGGGCACGTGCTACTGCCACCCGCTGCTTCTCTCCACCCGACAATTCTGCCGGCTTGTGGCCGGACCGCTCCTTCAGTCCCAGAAACTCCAGCATCTCCAATGCCTGTCTGCGTGCCTCGCCTGCGGATACTCCCTGAATCAGCGCCGGAATCATGACATTCTCTAAGGCTGTAAACTCCGGCAACAGCTGATGGAACTGAAATACGAAACCGATATGCTTATTACGGAAAGCCGACAGTTCTTTCTCCCGCAAACGGTTCACTTCCGTACCTTCTATCACAATCCGTCCGGCATCCGGCTTGTCCAGTGTACCCATAATCTGAAGCAAGGTAGTCTTTCCTGCCCCACTAGGCCCCACAATGCTCACCACTTCACCCTTTTCTATCATCAGGTCTATACCTTTCAAGACCTGTAGCGAACCGAAACTTTTGGTAATACCTTCCAGTTGAATCATACTTTCTTACAATTTACGAATGACATACTCGGCCAGATAACAGCCGAACACGGCAGGCATGTAACTGACCGTTCCCGCCGTTGATTTCTTGTTCTGTTCATTATCGATGAGGATGACTGCCCGCTCGTCGGCCTGTTCTGTACTGAATACCACCGGCAACTTACGCTTCATGCCCATCTTCTGCAGACGTTTACGCACCGCCTTACTCAAACCGCAATGATAGGTTTCCCACAGGTCGGCAAAACGCACCTGCGTGATGTCCCGCTTTGCTCCTGCCCCCATACTGCTGATGATTTTCAGGCCCCGCTGCAAGGCATGGTAAATCAGATAACATTTCGGAGCAACCGTATCAATAGCATCCACGATGAAATCATAATGAGCGGAATCCAACAGCTCGGGGATGGCCTCATCCTTCAGATAGACGGGAAGTACAGTCAATTCCACTTCGGGATTGATGTCGCGGAAACGTTCTGCCAGCACTTCAGCCTTCGGCCGTCCGATTGTGGCATGTGTAGCCGGAAGCTGGCGGTTGATGTTACTCGGCTGTACCGTATCGGCATCTACAATTGTCATCCGGCCTACACCGGCCCGACAAATCATCTCCGCCGCATAAGCGCCTACACCGCCCAAGCCTACCACCAGCACATGTGCCTGGCGCAGACGCATCATTTTTTCTTCGCCCAGCAGCAAGGCGGTACGCTGCTGCCAGGCCGGATTCATTTCACTCATCTGATTTGTATGTAAAAGTAGTCTTTCTTATGAACCTTTGGACCGGACGGACCTAGGCCTCCTTCTTGAACCATTTATAAAGGCGGTTACGCACTTTGTCATACAGCTGACTCTCCGCATATCCGTGCGGATCGGAAAAAGTCAGTTGTTCATTCGGGTCACCCATCTGGTCCGGATAAAGCACCATGATGCTGCAAGTATTGAAATATTTGGAAATCTGTCCCGGCAGACGTTCAAAGGCAGAATCATACGAGATTGACCCCCGACGTGAACTGACAATCACCAGCAGGTGATCGAAATTTACCTGTCCCGTAATAATCAGCAAGTCTTCCCAATTCTCCAGTTCCTGGTATTCGGCCAATACTTCCTTATGCAGTTTACGGATACATCCTTTCAGGTACCCCAATGTCTGCGGGTGTGCAAAGAAATGCAGACGACATCCCAGCTCACCGCTCATACGGCACAGATGCGAAACCCATTTCACGAAACCATGCTCGTATTCCGCCTTGGGAGGTACTGCCACCAGAATACGCCGCAAGGTATTTACCGGCATCTGGAAACGTGCAATCATCACCTGCTGATAATATTTCTTCAACAGATTTTCCGCCAGAGTTCCGAAAAACGAATCGACAATATTCGTCTTGCGATGCAGACCGATGATGATGCTTGTCACATCATACTCTTTGGCTGCATGAAGAATTCCCGTGGCGATATTCAAGTCAAAACGGCTCACCGTACGCATGGATACATTCGCCGATGCCGCTATCTGTGCGGCCCGTTCCAGGTTCCGGCGTCCCCGCATCTCCAGACGCACCGAGTCGTTGCTGTCGTTTATCACATTCAGTGCTACCAGGTTGTCCAACTGTTTCGGGTTACGTACCACCAGTCCCAACGAAATCAGGTCTTCCAAAGTATCCGGATTGGAAAGCGGAATCAGGAAACGTTCCTTCTCGTTCGCCTTTCCTTCATCCAGTTCCGCCTCGTCAGTCACAATCTGCTTGGCCGCGTGCTCCGTAATGAACGAACTGACGACACAGGTCACCAGAATAAGCAGAATGGTGCCGTTCAGCACATCTTCATTCAGCAACCGTTGGCCGTCGGGCAGGATAATGTTATACCCCACCAAAACCGCCGCCAATGTAGCTGCCGCCTGGGCATTGCTCAGACCGAACATCAGCTCTCTTTCCACGGCCTTCATGCGGTATATCTTCTGTGTCAGCCACGAGGCAATCCATTTGCCCACCAGCGCTACAACAATCATGACTCCGGCCACTTTCAACGAATCGATGTGCCCGAAAAGTACATTCACATTGATAAGCATTCCTACTCCGATAAGGAAATAAGGAATAAACAGCGCGTTACCGACAAATTCCAGGTGACTCATCAGCGGAGAGACATGAGGGATAAGCCGGTTCAACACCAATCCGGCAAGGAAAGCGCCCAGAATCCCTTCCATGCCCACCACTTCCATCAGTCCCGCTCCGAGAAAGACCATCGCCATGACAAAAATGTACTGCACGACATTATCACTGTAGCGACGGAAAAACCAGCGTCCGATACGCGGGAACGTATACATGATGACCATACTCAGCACAATGACCTTCAACACCAGCCACACCCAGAACATGCCCGAGGTATCTCCCTTGAACATACCACCTACCACGGCCAGAACCAACAGGGTCAGGGTATCCGTCACCGCCGTACCTCCCACAGCGATGCCTACAGCACGCTGCCGGTTGATGCCGTAACGGATGACAATGGGATAAGCGATCAGGGTATGCGAGGCATACATACTGGCCAGCAATACCGAAGTAATGAGACCGTAGCCCAGAATATGCAGATTGGTCCAGATACCTATGCCCAACGGGAAGATAAAAGCCAGTAATCCCAATACGGTAGCCTTTACCCGGATACTCTTGAAATCTTCCATGTTCATTTCCAGACCGGCCAGAAACATGATATAATACAATCCTACTTTCCCGAAAAGTTCGAAACTGCTGTCACGTGCCAGGATGTTCAGTCCATGCTCACCAATCACCACACCGGCCAGAATCATGCCGATGATATGCGGTATGCGCAGACGTTCCAACACAATGGGTGCGAACAGGATGATAACCAGTACCAGAAAAAAAATCCACGTAGGATCCGTAATGGGAAAATGGATATTCACGTCTATCCAGTCAAGCATTTCTTTCATAAAGGGCAGTCTCTATTCGTTTCTAAGACAAAATTATGAAAAATCTTTCAGTTTTACTGATTATTATCCAAGAATGTTTTATTTTTGCAGCCAATTGAAAAGACGGACAAAAGGAATGAAACCCAATCTGATCAATCATTAATAACACGTATAAAAGTAAGAAGAAAATGAAAGTAGCAATTGTTGGTGCGAGCGGAGCAGTAGGACAAGAGTTCTTACGTGTGCTCGACGAAAGAAATTTCCCGATTGACGAACTGGTGTTGTTTGGCTCTTCACGCAGTGCAGGCCGAAAGTACACTTTCCGTGGTAAGGAAATTGAAGTCAAACTTCTGCAGCACAATGATGACTTTAAAGGTGTAGATATCGCCTTTACTTCAGCGGGTGCAGGCACTTCCAAGGAATTTGCTGAAACCATCACGAAGTATGGAGCCGTGATGATTGACAACTCCAGTGCATTCCGTATGGACGCAGATATTCCTCTGGTAGTTCCAGAAGTGAATCCGGACGACGCCTTGAACCGTCCACGCGGTATCATCGCCAATCCGAACTGTACAACCATCCAGATGGTAGTAGCTTTGAAAGCAATCGAGAACCTGACTCATATCAAACGTGTACATGTATCTACTTACCAGGCAGCCAGCGGCGCCGGTGCAGCAGCCATGGACGAACTGTACGAACAGTACCGTCAGGTATTGGCCGGTGAACCTGTAACCGTTGAAAAATTCGCTTATCAGTTGGCCTTCAACCTGATTCCACAGATTGATGTATTTACTGACAACGGTTATACCAAGGAAGAGATGAAGATGTACAACGAAACACGCAAAATCATGCACTCTGATGTAAAGGTAAGTGCTACCTGCGTACGTGTTCCGGCTCTCCGTTCTCACTCTGAAAGTATCTGGATTGAGACCGAACGTCCGGTATCAGTAGAGGAAGCCCGCGAAGCATTCGCTCACGGCGAAGGTCTGGTACTGATGGACAACCCGGAAAAGAAAGAATATCCGATGCCGTTGTTCCTGGC
>OHKG01000646.1_pt1 | contig 13332 bp, 10 predicted proteins | sample 1568701 | NCBI WGS metagenome assembly OHKG01 (sample SAMEA3879529, study PRJEB24766) | human gut metagenome | biome: human-associated habitat; feature: feces | place: USA | collected 1985/1987 | reverse complement strand
TGGTAACATATTCCGGTGCGTTTGTGGGTATATCGTTTTTAAAACGATAAAACGGTGTGTTCGAGCTGTCATACCCGACAAGCTGAAGCCCGCTGTATCCGACGCCCTGATATAGCTTACGGTCGTAAATCAGCTGATTTACGATACTGTATTCCAATCCACGGGTTTTACATAAGTAGGCGATTACATTACTGTAATTGCGCTGTCCGTTTTCTTTGTGATCCTGTTCGGGCAAAATAAGCCGATTTGATTCCTTATCTTTAGAAACGCTCGGCTTTGACGTTATCTTATTTGGAGTATACTCAATCTGAATATCTCCACAAAGCGACTTTACAGCTTCAGTAAAGCTTTGTCCGTAAATCTTCATACAGAACGCAATGGCATTGTTGCCACCTTCGTCACGGCTGTTCCAGTACCACCCTCTGCGGTCATTCGTGATAAAAAGGCTGTCGTGCTTATCACAGCGATAACCGTTACCGCTTTTCTTTACGCTGAAGCCTTCTGTTCGTTCAAGAAATTCCACCATATCAACATTTCTTGCACGCTCTATCTGTTCTTTCGTAACATAGTTACTCGATTTAGATTTAGAAAAACTCATAAAAAGCTCCTTAAAAAAGAAAGCAACGATTTCCTCTTGTTCTGAGGTTGTCGTTGCTTTTGTGTTTTATTTTCTTCTCTCCAGTACCATTGCCGGCAAAATTCATCGGCAGTATCTCGCTTGATGATTTCTTTTTTCAGACGTCGAATGCGGAATGCCTGTGTTATAATTACGGCTAATAAAATTGTTATAAGAACGCTCATAGGTTTTATTTGTTCCGTTTCTGCGACTTGGAGGGAAAATCAAAATCAATCTTGCCGTCTTTAACAACAAGAGCCGCCGAGAATGCTTTGCCCGCCTTTGATGTAAACCCGTTTATTATCCTTGTGCGTTTATTTGCACACAGCATAGCCGCAATCGTTTCTGTGATACATTTTCCGCATATAGTTCCGGCTATAAAAAAACTGCAACCGCTTCTATAGCCGGTGCAGACCCAACCTTTTGAACTTTTGACCATTTCTTTTCCGCAAATCGGGCATTTTAAGCGTTCGGGAAACTCAAAGCCAATAGTGTTATCATCTTTGATTATTAGCTTTGCATCAAATGATTTTCCGCTCTGAGATGTAAAGCCCTTGATAATAGATGTTGCACGTTTTAATATAAGCTCTTTTGCGATTACGTCTGATATTTTTTTACCGCAAATCTCATTTGCAATATAGAACTTGCAACTGTCCGGATTATCTTTAGAGTAACCGGTGCAGCACCAGCCGACTTTTTTCTTGATTACAGGTTTACCGCACAACGGACAAATAAGCGTATTGCCCGTCATTGCTGATGTGTCACTGTTTTTAATCTGTTCGACCCACTTAATCACAAGTTTCTTGTATTCATTCAGATAATTATTGCCGTCAGATTCTCCTCGGGAAATTTTATCAAGTTCCATTTCCATATCGCCCGTCATATCAACAGACAACATATCCGGTACTATCTTTTCGAGCGTATTGATTATATACATACCTTTTTCGGTCGGCATAATGCTTTTGACAGCGTTACCGTTTTTCCGGGTTCGGCGGGCAATATATCCTTTGTCATATAGTTCCTTAATTATGCCCTGACGTGTGGCGGCTGTACCAAGACCACGTTTTGTCAGTTTTATATAGCTCCGTGTCTGCTCGTCTGTGATATTATTTCCGGCAAGCTCCATTGCTGTAAGCAATGTCGCATCGGTGTAATATTTCGGCGGCTCGTTTTGTCCCTCTTTGACATCGAAACCGATAACTTTATAATCGTTATCCTTAACGATTTCGGGCAACCCGGTTACCTCCGGCGTTGCATCAACAGCAAACCAACCGGGATTGATTATATTCGTTCCGGTTGCTGTAAACAGCTGATTATCAATCTGAAAAACGGCTTTGACATTTTCTGTGACAGCTTTCGGATAAACAGTACGGATAATTGATAACGCAAGCAAAGTATATGCCTTGCGCTCATTTTCTGACATACCGCTTAAATCATTCGGTACGAGAGCGGTCGGTGTAATAGCGGTGTGCGAATCGACTTTGCTGTCATCATAATGCCGACGTGTACAGGGTGCAAAATTGTCGACAGGAATAGCATATTTAGCAAATTCGGGCATTTCAAACAGTAGCTTTATTATCTTTACCGTTTCATCTTTCATTGCATCTGTTAGATGCTCCGAGCTTGTGCGTGGATATGTTATCAATCTGTTTTCGTACAAGCTCTGAACGAGCTTTGTAAGCATATCAATTGTGAGATCCGTACACTTTGATAAATCAGCAAGCAAATGTGTAGTGTTATATAAAAGCGGAGCGGCTGTCTGCTTTTGCGACACCTCGACTTTTATCGCTTTTGCTGTATTTGATTTAATTTCATCTATAGCAGTCTTTGCCGCCGTTTCGGTATCGTATTTATCTGATGCTTCGGCAGTAAACTTTGTACCGTCATTTGCTTCGATATTGGCAACTATTTTATAAAACGGCTTTTTAACATAATTTCTTATTTCCCGTTCACGCTTAACAATCATTGCAAGTGTCGGCATTTTTACACGTCCGCAGGCGAACACATTGTCAGCTCCGCCGAATTTCAATGTGGCTGCAACAGATGTGTTAATGCCCACAAGCCAGTCTGTTGCGGACCGTATGCGTCCTGCATTTTCAAGCGGCTTCATCTCTTGAGCTGACCGCAACTCGGCAAATGCTTTTCTGATTTTACAAGGCGTTAAATCTGTTATCCACACTCTTTTGTATGGTACTGTGCAATGTAAGACTTCATATAAATATGCAAAAATCAATTCACCTTCACGGTCTGCGTCAGTGGCATTGATTATCAGATCCGCCTTATCAAAGAACTGCTTAACATAATCACAAGCAAGCCTGGAATAATTATTATCTTTTACTCTTGTAATAAAATATTCGGGTATAATCGGGTAATTATCGAAGCTCCAGAATTTATAACGTTCGTCATAATCTTCAGCCGGAGCTAAACCGCATAAGTGACCGGCACCGTGACAAAGGATTGCTTGCTCACCGTTAAGATTTAAGTCCCAGTGTGCAATAGACGATTCTTTAGGATTCACTGTTTTTTTGTATGCACCTAAAGCCTCGGCTATTGTCCGACCGAGGCTGTATTTTTCGGCATAAATTACTATCATAATTTCTCCTTTCCGGATTGTGCTACCTGTAGCACAATCAACTTATAATATAGGCTTTTAGAATGTTGCTGTAAACGTTATTGTTATTTGCGTTGGTTGCCATCCAGTTGTCCGAAGGCTCGAGCATATACGCTTTAAATCCCGACTTAATCAACTGTTTATTAATGGAAATAAACTTATTTGTCGTTACGGGAAAAAAGCATAGATTTACGTCTACTTTATTCGGGATAATAACATCGTTGATATAATTCGTTAAAATCGGCATATCCCAATCTGCCGCTGAGCACAGCAAAATGTGTATGTACGCATTATTGTTATACTTAGTGCTGTCATCACAGATGATATAATCAAAAGTTCCGCTTATCTTATTGAAGTCCGAATAGATAACCACATCATCAATGTTCAAACCGTTCTGATTAACTGCATTAATATCAACCGTAAAATAGTTACACAATTCTTCTGTCACTGATGTAATTACGCACACCTTTGCATTTTCATATTTGCGTAAGTAAAACGCAAGGTCAAATGCTGTATATGTGCATCCGCAACGAGAATAATAGCCGAATACCGATATAATAACATTTCCTCTTTGGATTCGTTCATAGCTTTCATCTAATCGCACTGTTTGTCCCGAATAAGAGCTGTCACAAGCACCTTTATAGTTCAAATTCATACTTCCGAAGGAATTGCTGTATTCGCAGAATTGCCGATTAGGATAATGTATTTCGGTATCACAAGGCTTTTCTGACATCAAAATATCAGGCTTATCCGTTTTGGGAAATAAAATAGCATTATCTATAGCGGCAGGATCATAGCCCATAACAATATCATATACGCCTATCGAATATAAAGCAGAGGCGTATTTGTTAAAGCTATCGGTGTTATTGCAAACAAATATAACACGCATATAGCCGTAACGCATTTTTACAATGCTAAGAAAGTCTATCAGCGACACGCCTTTTGACGCAGCATCATCACTGATCAAAATACCGTGAGGACGGTATTTTTCGAATATTTCAGCCGCAGTATTCGGCTTGACAGCAGTATATTTACCCACTGTTACAGTTTGCTCCGATTTTTTTAGAGCCGTTTCAAGAGGACGCACACTGCGTTTTCCCGCAATTATAACGAGGTTCATTTATTCACCGCCTTCTGCTGTATTAGTGTAATTTTCAATTCATCAAGCATTGATGATATAATCTTTAGATTTTCATCTTTAAATGTTTCGTAAGCAAACGAATCAAATATAATCATAAGATAGCTGTTTGTCGAAAGGTAAAGCCTATAAACAAGCTGAGAACGCAGAGCCGGATCTGAAAGAATACCATCAGCCGCCGTGATAACGGCAACTGATGATAATGAATAATAATTCAGAAGGACAGCTCGGTTGTTTATCACATTTCCGTAACAGAAAGTAAAATCACTATCGTAAACGGAAAATGAGCATACAGGGATATGAGCTTTTTTTATATCCGAAAACATCTTATTAAACAGTGCCGAACCTGTCAGTTTATAACTTTTTTCTTCCGATTGCGGTTCTTTGCTTATTATATCCGTTATTGTGCTACAGGTATCACAATAACGGTCCGGTTTTTTCTGATTTTGTTGCTCAACCTTTCCGGCGGAGTTAACCTTTGTTTTAGGTGCAGAGTATTTCAATTGGAATTTCTTCATGTAACATCTCTCCTAAAATCAGTCTGACAAAGATTATAGATAGAACTGTCTTTTGATATACGCCTGTCAAACGGTATAATCTTTTTACCGCTTACAATCAATCCTGTGCCTTTTTCGCCGGTCTTCAAGTAGCTTGATTGTGACGGAGATAAGTTGAACAGCTCTATCACCTTATCAAGGTCGGTTTTCTTCTGCTGAAGCAAAACAACAAACTCTGAGTTTGACAGCATAAGTCTCGCCTGACCCGATTCAAGCACTTCAGTAATATTTTGAGTTATTCCTGTAGGAATACCGCCGTATTTTCTTATACGTTTGAAAACCTTTTGAAAGAAGTCGGCAGAACGCACTGTTTCTTTGTCGTTGCCATCGTTGAACATTATTGAGAATTCATCGACCCATACCCAAGTCTGAACGCCCTTTGTTCTGTTGTCACGAACACGTTGCCATATATACTCAAGAATAACCTGCAAGCCTACAGGACGCAACTGCTCGCCCATATCGGATATATCAATTGATAACAATTTGTTATCCGTATGAATGTTTGTTTTGCCCGAAAACGTATTAAAACTGCCGTTAACATACAGCTCAATGTCAAGAGCTATCTGATCTGCTTCAGGTAGCTTTTTGTTTATAAGAGCATTATAAAAATCAACAAACGTAGGTATGAATTCCGGATTACCGTTATTAAGCACATAATCAGCGTAAACTTCTTTGACGCAACTGTCGATGATTGACTTATCTGCCGCAGACAGGGGAAAGCCTCGTGCTGTTTCTATGATTGACATAATCAGTTCAGATTTCATTGCAACAGCAGAAGTGCCGTTTTCGCTGATGTTTATATCAGTGTCGAATATGTTAATCTTCGTTTCGGAATCAGCCGATAATTTTAGCGTATCTCCGCCAAACTGTTTGATGATAGGATAGTATTCTCCGTCAGGATCTATAATTATCTTTTCTGACTTCGGGTAGCGTATGATGGTATCTATGATTTCGGATTTACAGTACATAGATTTGCCCGAACCCGATGTACCGAGAATGAAGCCGTTAGCGTTCATTTCTTCTGCTCGATCAAGAACAATGATAGCGTTTGTATGCTTGTTCATACCGTAGCAAAGACCGGTGTCTGAAAAATATGACCGTGCAGAAAATGGTATCAGTATACCTGCGGCATCCGATAACACATAAGTGTTAACGCTGTTTCCGTTGGCGGTATCAAAATGATTTATTCCAAACGGTAAGACGGAATTAAGCGCTTTTTCCTGCTGACGCACCAAACAATCAATAACTACCTGATGTTTTTTACCTTTAGAGCGTATTGCTTCTGTCAGCTCGTCAAGCTCATCTTTTGTAGCCGCAGACAGTGAGATATATACGCCTATCTTGAAAAGCTCACAGTTTGTATCGGAAAGTCGCTCCTGCAAATCCTCAAGCTCACGCTCACGCTCCATCCAATGATATGGCACAAAATTAAGACCTTTTTTATGATTCTTTTCAAGGCGTGCCTGAATTTTGCCTTGATGTGAGTATATGTTGTCTTTAACCTTATCCTGTGCTTCGGATTTGTCTATATGCCTAATATGCTTTGAAACGGCAACTTTACAATTGTTATCAAGAATATCTCTTATAAACTCGTCGTCTAACGTGCGGTCATATCGAGCCATATACATTATTCTTGTATACGAATTACCGATTTCAATTTCTTTGGGGCGGAATGCAAACATTGATGGTGCAATATAGTCCTTTATGGATCCGCCACGTGAATATATATCATTCGGCAAAAGAAATTCAGTATTGTCGAATGGGTGATAGTATTCATAAAGGACAGCAAACACATCTTCAGGCATAAGCTGATGCGTTTCACTGCCCATTGCCGCATAGAAATTTTGCAATTCCCGATAGTAACGAAACAGTATGTTTACATTATCTACGGTTTCGTTAGGCGTGTACGACATTGCAACAAGAGTTATTTTCTCACTTGTTGCGTCTTCGGACTTTGTGATATACGTTTCGAGATTTTTATTGTAATCATCCAGTAAATCACCGGAGATTTCTTCATTGTTGCTTATCAGTATATCCCTGAGCTTTGCGGTATTAACAGAGGAATTCATAATAAATTCCTGAAAGTTGATTTCGACCGGAAGTGCATTCAATAAACGCTGATAACGCTGATAGGTTTCTTCCTGCTCTTTGTCACGGAGCAAAGAATAATCTATGTTTGAAAATGCGAATATCAATGTAAATGTGTTTGTTCCGGTAAGAAACAGCCCATTATCGTACACTTCATAAAATGGTATTGTATCCTGTGCCGATTTTGGCATAACAATTCGTTTTTCATAACCAAACGGCACATTCTTTTTAGCCCAGCCGTTAAATAAATTATCGATTATCGACATCACTGAATACTCCTTTACTGTCAAACGGTCGCTTTTTTGTGGGATTTGAAGCAATAAATCGCAATACAGTCAACCCTTGAATACGGACTACTCCAAGTCCGATGAATAAAACGAGTTCCAAAAATACGACCCACATAATTATATCAATGTTGATTTTCAGCACCAGCCACAGCAAAAGCAACGTGCCGATTGTAGCAGCACATCCTACAATCAGCATTATCACCTGCCCTATTGAAAAGCCCATTACAGTTCCGGGTTCCTGCATAATTTTCTTTGTTACTTTGCATTTTATCATTAAGAACCTCCTGTAAGCTGACGTAATGCAAGCGGTGGCTTTAAGATTAAAAATCCCATAGCAAGCACTACTAAAACTTTCGGTCCGGCCGAAGACAGCCAAACCAAGACGTCCATAGGCGAATCTACACCTACATTATTCATTGTGAGAACTTTGCACCAGTACGATCCTGCAAGATATATTAATCCCATATATACAAGCGAGAGCGCCGAGCTGAGCAAGCCGTCAATAAAGCGCTTAAAATATCCCTTTGTCGCATCACCTAACAGGCATGCAAAAAAAGCAGGCGATACACTGCAATATAGTGCCAACTCAAAAGTACGGAGCATTAATTTTATCATTATGAGCCCGCATATAATTAATATTGCTAAGGCGACGATTATAATTGGAGCAAGCAATACAATATCCAATAACTGATTAAGCAGTTCGCCGATAATCCATAATCCCGTATCAGTGCTTTTAAGCGTATCAAATGACGGAAAAACTATCATTTCATCAGCACTTGTAAATACACTTGACGCAATATCTGTACAGGTATCGATAAGGGCTATACAAATATCTGTTGATAAATCTACCCATAACTTTGCCAATAAAAGCCCTACAAGAATTTTTATAACACCTTTGTAATTAACTAATTCAAACTGCATAGCAGAATGAATTAAATTAATTCCGAACAGCAGTACAAGTATGCCATATCCGATAGTTTTGAAAAACGGTGCAAATAAATCAACGAAACCGTTAAGATCGAATCCCCAAGGACTATCTATTCCGGCTTTAATGTATATTCCCAGTGTGTTTATAATACCTTGTGTCCAGTCAACAAGACCTTTTACCCAAGCAAAGATACCTACTGCCGAAGCTGCCATATCTTCTTTACCAAGGTCTTCAAGATCTTTTTTCATTTCTTCTTGATTATATGCAGGCTTAGTGGTGGTGGTTTCTGTCGTTGTGGCGTTTTCTTTTGCAAAAGCCGTATGTTCAACGTGGTTTATATTTTCTGATACATCAATTATATTTCCTGAGCTGTCAACCGCTCTTGGAGCAACAGCTGTTGCTGTTACTCCACCGGTTGTTACTGCATTCGCACAGGCAGAAAATGATAAACCGAAAATCATCAGCAGACTGCATATAAGAAAGATGCTGATTTTTTTCATATCTACCTCTCTTAGAATAAAGCCTCAATCGCAAATGTTGCCGCAAAAAGAGCACCGCCGATTACCAATAGCGATATGCCGCCGTTGCGTTCACGCACATCCTCATTTCCGACGCCCTGTGCAATCTTAACCAGTCCCGGTATTGCAGTTAAACCGAGCACGACTATGCGTACAACCCAAAAAACGAGTGTTACAAGGGTCTTGTATGTAGCAGTGTTTACAGAAGAGGGTGCATCGCCAATGCCACCACCTTCGGCAAATGCTGAAAACGCAAGGAATACGCTTGAAAGAAGGATTGTGGTTGTGATTGAAATTGCCTTTGCTATTTTTCTGAATGCCTTTTTCATAATAAAATCTCCTTATCTGCGAATTATCGCATCTGATATTTTTTTAGCCGTATCTGAAATGACTTTTGTTGTAACCACTACTGCACCGGCAACCGGTACAGCCGACGAAGCCGCTGTTGTGGCTGTAGTGGCGGCTGTAGTAGCTGCCTGAGTTGCGCCGGCTGTAGTAGCTTGTGTAGCAGTTGCCGAAGCAACCTGTGTAGTCTGAACTGCAGTTTGAGAAGTTGCTTGCGTTGCCATACTACCCGCACCGGCATTTGATAAACTTCCGGATGAAAGATTCTTTGGTGCTATTACCGATTCGTCAATCAAATCAACACCGTCTGCCAAATCACTGTATAGCTTTTTCTGACCGAGCTTTGTAAGTGATATGCTTGTGTTGTCAGAATTGTACTGCACAAGCCCGTCTTTTTCCCATTTAGAGATATTTTCCATAACTTGCAGAGCCGCTTTCTTATCGGGCGACAGCGTGATTTCTTCAAGGTCGAGGTTAGACGCAAATCGGAAGAATTGCAAATCTCGATCTGTACCCTCAAGAGTTATACCGTATCTGATTGTATCGTTTTCCAATCCGTGCTGAATTTCCATTGCACGAATAGCAGAATGTGCCTTGTTAATGTTAGCCGCACTAATAAAGTTAGGATTACTGATATATTCTCTGCCGCTGTCTGTCAGAGTTATATTACCGCTATCAAGATTGACATTAATCAATCCCTGCTTTTCTGCCAGCTCGAGATTGGATATGACAGCTTCTTTAAGTTCTGCGTCAGGGATATTTTCGATAACCTCTTTTGGCAGGATTTCATTGTTATTGAAATAGCTGAGATCTGTTATCTGTCCGGAAAAAGAGAAGGGCAGACCGTTATCTGTAATTGCTTGAGCCTCTGTACTTTTAGCACGCTTAAGCTGCTCAATAAAATCATATATCTGCTTTCCCGTGCGAGCCAGTCCGACAACCTTACTGTTCATTTTTTCGGTGTCGTGCATTATCTCATCTTCTAACATTGGTGCCATAGCTAATTACCTCCTATCATCCTATAAATTCATCGATAGTCGGAATTTCATAGTCGGCTATCAATTCTTCTTCGCCTATTTCGGCAAGCACGTTCTGATGTTCGCTAAGCTGAGCATCTCTTGCGGCTTCTTCAAACTGTCGCTGTAGTTCTGCTTGTTCGATATGTTCTTGTTCCGCTTGTTTTTGCACGGACTGCTCACGCATTGCCTTTTCTTCTGACACTGACTGTTCCATAAGCTGTGCCATTTTTGTTTTTACCTCCTTTAACTTTTGAATTTGTTCATTATCGGAATACATCTTGTTTATATCGGTATTGTTCGGTATTCCGCTTGGAAACGAACTGCCGACTTTATCGATAAGCGGATGTGATAATGTATCGAATTTGTACAACCAAAAAGGCGGATACTCATCGAGAAATTCGATCATATATCCGCCGTATTTCTTTTTGATTTTCGGTGACGCCTTAAACGCTCTTCGCAGTTCAGATGTAGTCAGTAGGTCACGACCTTGATAGCTTTCGTTGTCTGAACTGCTGCCGCCGCTTGTTGTTCCTTGGCTGTGTCCCCTTGTGTCTATTCGTACAGTAGTCTTGTCGAGCATTTCTACTATGTACTTACGGGTATCCAAATCAGGTGCGCCAAGATAAGTAAACAGTGAGCAGTAACCGATAATACTTTCCCAATTCTCCTTATACAAAGCCTTTAATTGAGGCAGCGACTGCAAGACAATACAAGCCCTGATGTTGTTTGATCGTATAACAGCAGTGATTTTATCGAAATTCGGTATCCGTCCTATATTTGCAAACTCGTCAAGTTCCACTGACACGAGCAATGGCAATCTGCCGTTATGCTTGAAATTAGCACAGTACATCAGTCGAGAGAAAAGCTGTGAATAGAACATATTGCAAATAGCCTTGTACGTTGTATCCGCAGGAGGAACTATCAGAAATATAGCTGTCTTTTCCACTCCGACATTGTCAAAATCCATCTCGTTGATTACGGTTAGATCGTTAATGTCTTCGACTGCCCATAAGTCAAGACGAGTAGACAACGTTTTAGCTATGCCGCCCATCGTTTCTTCGGGAGTGCCTTTAATACCGTTCCAGTTAATTGTAGCAGCATCACAAGGATGCTCGATTGAGTGTTTATTAAGGCAACGAGCCAATTCGCACAATTCGTCTATTCTTCCATTTTTATATGTGATACTGTTAAGCAGTCTGACTACACGACCAAAGCATTTCACCTCGCCTTCAGCTTTCCAAAGGTAAATCATAATTGCAGTAAGTAATGATTTTGCCGAACCCGACCAGAAATCTTCTTTATCATCGTCGCCGGCAGAGGCGTTAATAAAGGTGTTTGCCAAAACAACAATATCCTGCTCATCATTGATATAAACAAACGGATTGTATGCGTTGGTCTTTTTGATGTTTATCAGATTAAACACACGCACCTTGTACCCATTATCCATAAGTAGCTTTGCAGTATCTCTGTAAAGCTCACCTTTGGGATCGGTCACAACATAGCTTCCATACATCTGAATAATATCAGGTTTGATTTTTCTGAATGTTTTTCCTGCACCGGGACCGCCGATTAGTATTTCGTTCAGATTATGCGGTTCATAGTAACGTCCATGCGGATTGTTAACGGTAACATAGAACTTGTTTCCGATTGGAATACCGGTTTCATCGCTGTTTTCCTTTTCATCACGTTTTGTTGCCCAATCGGCACTTCCGGCTTCCACGCCTTTGTAATCATCGTAATTTTTACTGAACAGCATAAGTGCAAGCAGTGACAAAGCAACAACGTAAATATACCAAACAGAACCGTGCATTTGCATTATCGCACCGATGTCAAAAGGTGCTGTAAAAGTTGGATTAGTCCAATATGGCATAGATTTTATCAGCACCGACAAATTTAAATTATCCGATGATATGTTGTTGTCGTATGCGTAGCACTGTAAGCTGTAAATCAGATAAGATATAATCAGGAATGTGATTACACCTATAACGGAGATAAGTATAAGACTGGTCTTTAAGACGGATTTGCTGTTTTTGTGCCGCAATTTGTTTTTGTTTGCCATTTCACCCTCCTTTAATTGTGCTACAGGTAGCACAGATCAATTCTGCAATTGTGCTACCGTTAGCACACTTTCAAACTTATAAATACTCTATCAAATAATTCCCCTCTTTGAGATATTGATTTATAGCAAAGGAACAAGTTGTTCTTTCGTCCGAATACTCTTGCCTTATTTTCGTTGAATAAACCTCTCCGGTATCTAAGTTAGTAAGTCGTATCTCGTTTTGAGAATAGTAGAGTTCCGTTCTTTTCTCATTTTTGATATTATCGCAATTTGAAAACAGCAATTTAAAATGAGAATTTGATAGCAGATTTCTTTTCATATCTTACCTCCATAAGTCACCACAAAGGCGGCAGAGCTTTTCTGCCGCCCGGTGACAATAAAATTTAATGCTTCTTAGCGTTTTCTCTTACGCTTCGATAACGGGAACACAAGCACCACAGCAGCACTCATCATTACCATTGATATAATAATAACTGCCGTCTGCGTAAAGCTGTCCTCGCTTGCACCTGTCGGGGGATTGTCCGGTAGCTTGCTGTTGTGCATATTGGCAACAAGCATTGCACCGTCACGGTCAATCGTTAACTGCTTATCTTCGGGCAAAAGATAGCCTGCTGACGCTTCATCCTTAACTTCGTGTATGGTATACTCACCGGCTCTTAAATCGTTAATGCGGATTATACCGTTCTCATCAGTAGTGTAGATCTTACTGAATGACTGACCTGTGAACGTCTTTCCGGTTACCTCAAAATGTATTCCTTCGACCTTGTTGTCGTATGAGGTTTTTACAATCTTGATTTCACCCTTTGCCGGCGAGTTTATGAACGTACCCTTGCCAAGCTCATCGTTGGAAACTTCTACGGTTTCGCCGTCATTTACGATCTGGAAATAGTAGAAATTCACATCACGGACGAAATATTCGGGAGCCTTTGTTTCCTGTACATAGTATTCACCGTAAACAAGTCCCTCAAGAAGGTACACGCCTGTTTCGGTTTCCTTCATTGTGCCGACTACGGTTTTCTTATCGCTCTTGTAAACTGTAAATACAGCACCCGTCAATTTATTTTCGGGATAGTCCTCATCGACCTTTGTCAATGTGACATTGCCGACAATGACCTTATTGACAAACTCTGCACTTGCAGTTGCGTCCTTAGTTACCGTGATCGTCT
>OHKG01000638.1_pt1 | contig 13492 bp, 9 predicted proteins | sample 1568701 | NCBI WGS metagenome assembly OHKG01 (sample SAMEA3879529, study PRJEB24766) | human gut metagenome | biome: human-associated habitat; feature: feces | place: USA | collected 1985/1987 | reverse complement strand
GGTTTTGCCGTAGCCCACATCACCGCAAAGCAGCCTGTCCATTATTTTATCCGATTCCATATCGGCCTTTATCTCCTCTGTAGTGAGCATACCGTAAGGCACTTTGTATGCAGGTTGCAACAAATGTAACGGCGTATTCGAATCATTCAGTACTTCTTTCTTCTTTTGCGCATTCGCACCCGTTCCAGCCAGCAGCAACAGAGCGCCCATCATGCTTAATGTTTTCAGATTCATGGTATATAGTCTTTATTCATTTTTAAATTCATAACCTCTAAATATCCCCTCTTTCAAATCCGGTCCGAAATAAAAACCAGGCTGGGTAGGCTGGTTGTATGCCACATTTTGAGTAGCGATACTGATACGATACACCGGATCTTCCAAGAAAGTATGAAAACGGTATTCAGTCGGTATCCGCGACACATACAGACGAAGTGCCGAATTATCTTCCGTACGGAGCAGCACCTCCTCACGCCAATCACCTATTATATCTCCCTGCAAACAAGGATGGGACTTCGTACCATTATTTGAATCCGTTCCATCAAATATCATTAACGGACGACATACATCGTCTTCCCAATCATACTTGGTTATCCTGTTTTTATCCAGCAACTCACGAAGCAAATCTCCATCCCACCATACAGCCATATTGACTGAAAAGCTCTTGAGGTCAGGACGAATCACTTCACCTTTTATATTACGTACTCCTTTTGAATCGGATGACCACATCTCCACTCCCGGATTGCGCGGATCAACATCAGCAGCCATACACCGGCCTACATCTATACTACTTTTCACCTGAAACAGCACTTCACCCGTAGCCGCATTACGGAAAGTGGAACCATCTTTCTTATTTTCATGACAATCCCAAACCTGCAAGCCTTTTAATCCGGGAGCAAATTGTGTCAGATGCATAGCGTCTCCATGCCCCATACGGGTAGAATACAATCCTTTTCCATCATGATCAATGGCACAAGAACCATACATTATTTCATCACATCCGTCACCGTCCACATCGCCTACACGAAGATTATGGTTACCCTGCCCGGCATAGTCTTCACACCCCGGATTATTGCTGTCGAACACCCAGTGCTGTTTCAAGTTCTTGCCATCCCAATCGAATGCCGCCAGCACAGTGCGGGTATAATATCCGCGGCACATCACCACACTGGGATGTACTCCATCCAGATAAGCCACACAAGCCAGGAAACGGTCACTGCGGTTGGCACGATTGTCTCCCCAGTCGGTCAGCTTACCACGAGCCGGAACATAATCAATTGTTTTCATCGCTTCTCCTGTCAGTCCGTTGAATACGGTCAAGTATTCGTTACCAGTCAGGATACGTCCTTGGTTACGAGGTGTATTCCCGTGGGAATTTCCGTCTGTGATACCCGGTTCACGGTAATCAGCCTTGGCATCACCTATTATCTTTCCTTTTCCATCCTTTGTTCCATCAGAAGTCTTCATGACTACTTCTGCTTTACCATCTCCATCCAAATCAAACACCATAAACTGGGTATAGTGTGCTCCGGCGCGGACATTATGCCCCAAGTCAATACGCCATAGTTTTTCTCCGGTCAGGCGATAACAGTCAAAATAAACATTTCCTGTATAACCATCATGTGCATTATCATGTGCATTGGAGGGGTCCCACTTCAAGATAATTTCATATTCACCGTCGCCGTCCACATCACCTATAGATGCGTCATTAGGACTATAGGTGTATTTTTGTCCCGAAGGAGTCACACCTTCCGCCGGTCTGTCCAGAGGAATATCGATATAACCTGACGGAGCATTAGCCGGCAAAGTATAATTTCCATTCAACTTACCTGTTTCAACCCCATTTATCACCGGTTTTACAGTATATACCGCTTTTTCATTACCTGAGTAAGTATCCCGGTAAAAAGTACCTGTAGAATGGGGAACTTCCGCTATTTTCTCTCCATTTCTATATACATTGAAAGAAGTATTGATCGGATCGGAAGACAGGTAACGCCACGACACCACTACGTCCGATGGATTTTCACGAATGGCCACAACGCCACGCCCCAACTGCTCTTTTTGCAGTTTGGAATAATTGTAGGCCGGTTGGGCAACCGTACCGGTTGCCACACACAGAGCTGCTAAAGCACTCCATAGTTTTTTTTGTGTTTTCATTGTTTATCTTGTTTCTCCTTGTAAATTATATTTTCCTCCACCACATTCTCCGCATTTACCACATTCTTCACAAACTTTGTCACTTCCCCCACAGTCACATTCCTTATTTCCACGTTTTTGATAGGAAGGCGGGCATCGCCTTTCAAATCATAAACAGCCTCGGTACGGTCGCAAGTCACACTATCCATATAAAGTCCGTTGATGAATGTAATGCTATCCTGATAGGTAGGTACCAAATCACGCCACTGGTAAAGCACATCCGTATCCACTTCGAGTACACGTTGCATCTTTCCCGCCTTCACATTTTTCATCCAGATATTTTCAATAAATCCACCACGGCGATGATTGGTTTTAGCAAAGAAAAGACGGAATACAGAATCGGGAGCCGTACAATTGTGCATGTACACATTCCGTACACCACCAGACATTTCACTACCGATTCCCAGTAACGTATGTCCTTTCAAGATATTACAATGGCGTATCACAATATTCTCACAAGGAGTATTCAGACGCCATGCATCCTGGTTACGCCCTGCCTTTATAACCACAGCATCATCCCCCTGATCGAATACACAGTTCTCTATCAGGAAGTTACGGCTCATTTCCAAGTCAATTCCATCATTATTATGGCCATGAGCCTTTACATCCAGATTACGTACGATACCACCATCACACATATAAAGATGTATCGTCCAGAAAGGACTCTGGCGAATCTTGAATTCATCCAGAAGCACATTTTTACACCGGTTGAAATGAATCAGATGAGGACGAAGATGGTTTTCTCCTTTTGCCATCTGACGCTGTTCTACAGGTACATCGGTAGAAGCCATCGTATATAACTCTTTCAAAGCATCCATGTGAGGTTTAGGACGTTTGAACCAGATTTTCCAAGTATCCATGATAGGAGCCAGTGTCCCTTTTCCGGTAATAGCAATATTCTCACAATCCATAGCATACAGCAACGGAGAATAGTTATAACATTCCATACCTTCCCATGAAGTCATCACAGCAGGCAGATAATCAGAGGGATTATCTGTAAAGCGTAATATGGCATTTTCTTCCAAATGAAGATTTACATTACTTTTAAAATGAACAGGTCCTGTCAGCCATTCCCCTTCAGGAATAACCACACGGCCTCCTCCGGCCTTATTACAAGCTGCGATGGCTTTGGCGATGGCCTCCGTATTCACTGTTTCCCCACCTTTCACCGCACCATAATCCACAATGGAAAAATCTTGTTCGGGAAAAACACATTCTTTGATGGGTTCCATAGCAAAAGGAGCATCGACAACCACCGTTTTATACTTTGGAGCCGGTGCCGTACATGATACGGCAAAAGCTACGGCCGCAATACCAGCCAAGGATTTTAAAAAAGTCTTCTTCATTTTATCAGTTGTTTTTCATTGTAATTTCTGTATGCACAAATATCCTGAATATCTTTGTTCACCCTATTTTATCCGAGGCATATAAAGGTATATCTGATCCAATACCACACCTTCATCCAATGCGGTAAAAATTAAACGATGGGAAGCTTTCCGTGCAACAGGAAGAACCATCCGTCGGACAGCCTGATTACACAAAACATTCTCCTTCCATTCTTCACTGCGTCCTTTGGTTTCATACGAAACAGCCTCCGTGGCACTTCCATCCAATGAAATGGTAAAACGCAACCGTTCTCCTTCCACCGGATGATTAGGCAACAATCGTACTTCCACCTCTACAGAATCCGTTTCCCATGCAGTAAATTCAAAAGTCAGTTCTTTATTCTTTGACACCGCCACCGCCTTCCCTTCATAGCCTAGCCCTTCACAAATTGCCGATACCCCTTCAGCGCAATCAGCGCCATTCCATGTATAGACAGCCTGACGTTTTTCAGGCAACCCGGACGATAGTGCCTTTCTTTCCACCCGGTTGAAAACCGGAAGTCTGCGTGGTTGGAAATCCATCATACGGTTCCATTTTGTTGTGTTATAGCGTTTTGTCAATGAAACTATACTGTCATACGCCCTGTCACTATCCGCCCAATCAGCCTTTCCATGACGCGCCAACTGGGCTGTCAGCAGTTTGTTATTCATCTGAGCAGCCGCCTGGACAGGATACTTCACCAACTGAAAATAAGTTTCTTTTTTCTGTGCAGGAAGTGCATGCCATTCCTGCTCCACCTTATCTGACAATTGTCTGTATGCTGCCAGACGTTCATTGATTTCCTGCTCACTCCAAGGCAAATCACTGATCACTTTAAACTTAGGATCCTTCTCTTCCGTGCGGGTATTCCCCATAAATTCCGGCTTACGGATATAAGCCAAACGATAAGCTTCCTGCATGACGGGCTGTAACCGGTCAGCCCTATTTTTTCCAAACTCACGCTCCAGGAAATGACGTTGATGAGCAGCAACTCCCTGCTGCTTCACCTCTTCCAAGTTCCATGCCATATCCAGGAAAAGTTCTACCTGATATTCAGCCGGTTTAATATCTCCGACATTCAATATCCACATTTTCTGTATACCCCGCTCATATGCCAAAGACATTTGCTGGTATACCAAGGAAGGATGGACAGTCCCCAACCAAAGATAATCATGCGGACGCCCCCAATAAGATATATGATAATATACCCCGTTTCCTCCCTTACGGGCACGTTCTTCTGCTGTAGGGAAATGACGGATATAACCATAATTGTCATCACACCACATTAGCGTCACTTCATCGGGCACTTGCAGCCCGGCATGGTACACATCCAACACTTCCTTATAAGGAATAAAGACTTGAGGCACTTGGGTCACATCCTTATTTACATATTTAGTCAACAAATCGCGCTGATCCTTCAAGACCTTGGTCAAAACAGCTTTTTGTTCTTCTATGGTCTTAGCACCATTCATCGCACCGTCGTGCACGCCACGCATACCTAAAGTATACAGATTATCCAACCCTGCAACCTCCTTTACACGTTGTTCCCAAAAGGACAAGACATGAGCACTGTTGTGAACATAGTCATACTCTCCCACTCCATCCCGTTTCCACTCACCATTGGTATTCCGCATCATCGGTTCACAATGAGAAGTTCCAATGAAAATACCAAACTTATCAGCCACTTCTTTGTTGCCCGGTGTAAAATAAAAAGGTACAGAACAGCCATGCATAGCCGGCCAGAAGGTATTGGCACGCAGACGAAGCAATAACTCAAAAATCCGCTCATGTGTTTTCGGACCGATTTGTCCTTTCACATCACTTGGCTCGTATGTCTGCCAGCTCCAAGGGGTAAGCCCCCAGTCCTCATCGTTGATAAAAATCCCCCGATATTCTACGGAAGGAGACTGCATATTCCGATAAGAAGCCGGTAGTTGAAAAATCTCTTTCTTTGCAGGGGTCGCATCTGCCCACCACTCCCATGGAGAAACGCCTATCAACCGTGAAAGTTCCATGACGCCGTATGCAGTACCACGCTTGTCACTGCCGGCTATAACTAATTTACCAGTGGAAGAAACAGCCAGCAGAAAAGCTTCTTTTTTATTTTTTATAGGAGATAAATCAACACCTGCCTTATCGATCAAATCACTTTGTCCGATGGTTCCGACTATAATCATTCCTTTTTTACTTTCCGGAGTAACGATTATGCGGGTAGAAAAAACAGACTCTACATCACGATTGAGCAAATTCAAAGCTGTATGTACAACTTCTTCCTCTGAATTACCACAGGCAATAGTCACCGGTTCACCTGATTTCAAGATAAAAGGGTTCTGTCCATATACTGACAAAACAGCTAAAAAGAAAGCTAGAAAAGAAATGAGTTTTTTGTATTTCATAGTTTTTATTTTCAATATTGCAAAAATAAGACGAAATAGGATTGGATTCCATAGAATAAGATACAATAATATGGAAATTCGTCCATAAAGCCTGTATTATTTATCGTATTTACGGTGCTTTTTACACTTACAATAAATTTATAAAAATATAGGGAAGAGCATATAAGAATTTTCTCTTCCCCACATTAAGTATCAATTTTCGTATCCGGGATTCTGTTTTAAATTACTATTTTCATTCAATGAAATCACAGAATATATCTTCCAAAACGGTAGATTACAGAATTCAACAGGCACTAAAACAATTACGGAAAGAATTAAAAGACTACTTACCCTTACTTCTATTCTTTTTTGCCCCTTAATAGGAACCCGTACATCCTATTATATCCTTGTACTCTATCACTTCATAACTGATATGATGATAAGAAGTGTTTCTGCCGGGAATATATGCCTCTCCAAAAGTTGTGTCAATGTTCCCAACGCTTTACCCCGAAACAGAATAGTAGGTTCTTATCTTTCTGATTATGTTCTTCATACAAAACGCTCCTTTTTACAAAAATACAAAATAGGTGCGATAAAATATTACCCTATCCGTCTAAAGACATCTATAACCTAAGAATACAGTAATTTTTCTAACTCTATAGATTTCAAAGAGGCATATTTCTTATACAGATTTGCAGAACAAGTTGGAAGACAATATGCTCTCATGCCCTCATTAACGATGATAATCATCTCATTAACAATGCACTATATTATGAGTGTATCATCTTTATGCTCTCATAAATGCCCTCATGCCCTTCTCACACAGACGTATATTACTTACTATCAGATACATACATTAATATTTATCTATTTCCCGAAATTCAAGAAACAGCCGTTTTTCAGGCTTTTTCTCTTCCATGTCATGCCCAATGCAGCCTTTACGGATTTATACCGATAGCACAAAGCATATCTCCCGATTATACGATACAAACATAGGGATGTAGTTACGCAAGGATAGGAACAGGTTTACATCAAAATTCCTTCATGATTGCTCAACCAAACTACAGGGCCGACGCATTAAAAATTATTGTCCTGCAAAAGTTGTGACAAATAGTTTTCATCCCATCCCGCTTTTAGTCTTTTCAGATTCATACTTCCTTTTGTTGTTTTCTCATTCTTAAGTATGGTAAGCGCCATCTTTGTTGCCACCGAAAAGTTTCCGGCAGCATTTTTCACCTTTTTACTGTAGTCTTCTCGAAAGGTAACATCCAGTTGCCAATGAAGATTATTCCCAATAGACCAATGCTGCCTGATGGCAGATGCAATCTTCTCAGGTCGGGTATTATCAAGTGAAGTTACATAGTATCTGACCTCTTGAGTATATTCCCCTGTTGCGACTATTGTTCTTTCCGACTTTATCCTTACAACAGACTTCAACCCCACAAGTTTCTTCTTGAACATTTTCTCCATTATAGATCCATAACTGACTACAGTACAGTTTCTTTTCTCAATCCTTCCATGTCCGGCATTTTTCCGACACATGCCTGATGACTCTATTGATTATTTCATCTCTATCCTGATAATCATCAATGATTTGTTTAGCCGGTTGATATTTTTTTTTCTTATTCTCCTTTATAGCGATAATATAATTTGCATCATGCCCAATAATGGTCTGGGTTATATCTTTCTGGCATCCCATCGCGTCAATTGTAACAATACAACCACTTAGTTCCAAAGAGTTAATCAACAATGGAATAGCTGTAATCTCACTGCTTTTGTCATCTACTTTCACCTGACCTAAAGAAATTCCATTAGCGGCAGACCAGGCGGAAACCATCCATAATTTGAATCCTTCTTTTCCCCTAGTATGTTCTCCATCACATTGGCTTGGACCACGCATGAGCTTGCCATCTATAGCTACAACGCCTTTCACCTCCAGACAGACTCGTTTTACCCAATTACGGAAGATCAACTCAAAATAATCGGGCTTTATCATACTGAAGAATCTGTTAAAAGTATCATGACTGGGGATGAACTCCAGGCTAGGTATGCGACTCTTGAAAAAAGCAATTTTCGCATTGCCAAATTCCTCAATCTCATTCCAGGATTGGGCGCCACAGATTACAGCAGCAATGGATATATAGATAATAGTTTCCATTTTATGGACTTTTTTGCGGTTCATCCTAGGATCTTCTATTTGTTTACAAAGGTCAATTATACCAATTTTCATGTTAGTTTATGTTTTAATATATCTTATAAAGACAAGAAAAACAATCGACACAAACAGACAATAACACATTAATAATCAACAATATAACAAATAAACAACAAGGAATAGTATAGTAAAAAATATAATATATTTACTCTGGAACGCTTAGTTGAATTTATAGTTTCACCAAGGTGAAGCAAGCGTATCACTTGGGTGACTACGCCTCTCCACTTAGATGCCAATGTATTGTCACCTAGGTGAAACCACAAAAGAAGACAGACAAAAGATAAGCATCCGGGATTGTGCGTGTTTTTTCCAGTCATAACAAAGTCAAAAGCCTAACGTACTTCGTTTGGCTTTTGATTTTATAACAGCTTGAAGAGAAATACACAAGAGGCCGAATGCTTACAATTCTTCCATAAACTTGACCAACGAGTGAACAATGCTTCAATCCATATACACCCACGCAGGGTGTGACTATGGTTGTCTATACACGTATTCACCTCGTCATTGTTTCAATCCACACACCCACGCAGGGTGTGACAACGTCCATAATGTATCCGGCGCAAGCTTCCCAGTTTCAATCCACACACCCACGCAGGGTGTGACCAAAAACAAGAATAGCACGCTGAATTTCAGTCTGTTTCAATCCACACACCCACGCAGGGTGTGACTCTATATCTAATAACATATTATAAATCAGCAAATTTAATCCACTGTTATGCGAATCATCATTATTATTCAACTTCATAACAAAGAAATACCCTACAAATAATTTAATCTACTGATTATTAACACATGCGAAGATACTACTTTTTTTGTAACACACCACATTCGCATTATATTATAAGAGCCTCCTCAAGTTTATACGCCGTTTCAACACCTATTACTTCCACCCTCTTATTCTCATTTTTACTAAGAATATAAAAACGAACACTATCAAGAGACATATCAATAATATCCCTAACTCTCCCTTTTAGAAGAGAATATTGCGCTTCCGTCACTACACACTCAAAGACTGAGTTCTGCACCCTCTGTCCATAATCCAGACAAGCCTTGGCCACACATCGTAAACGGCGAGCCCCCTCTTTGCTTGTAGTATCCACATCGTAAGTCACAAGAATGTACATAATTAAAAATCATTTTATAAGAAATACCGGATAATCGTCAATATCCTGCCTGATATATCTTGCCATTAACATAGCCTGCACATAAGGCAGAAGCCCTATTTCAACTTTTTCATTAAGATAAGGATGAATTATCACTTCCCTTTTCCTTGCCTGCCATGCAGTAATAAAAGTCTTTTTCCCTTTATCTGTCATAACAACCCCATTATCACCTTGGAACAAGAAGTCTTTTACTGAAATCTGTCTTTTATTAATCAACGACAAAATAAAACGGTCGCCAAGGTAAGCACGTAACTCTTCCATCATATCTAAGGCCAACGATGTGCGCCCCGGACGGAGTGTATGGAGAAACCCGACGTATGGATCAAGGCCAACAGTTTCGAGAGCGGCCGCAACATCATTGGCTATCAACGTATATGCAAAAGACAACATGGCATTCACCGCATCCTTGGGAGGACGACGATTGCGACCATGAAATGGGAAATCAGTCTTCTGATTAAGTATCAAGATTGGCAATACCTCAAAATAGGCATTCGAAGCCATTCCCTCATAACCAATTAATTCCGTCTTATCTTGAGCCTTCAAAGCATCACGCTTGGCACGTTCCAATACTTGCACCGCCCTATTAATGTCTTCATTCTCACCATAATCACGAATATATCTCCTCAATATATTGCGATAGTTTTGAATCTTACCACCAATCATCAACCTAACCACATGCAACGACCAAGATGCATCGTCCGACAATTGGTACTGCTTTTTGCGTAACAGAACATTCCCTTTCGTAGCACCTTGAACCCTGCTGATAAATCTGCCTTGTGGAGAAAGAAATGTGAGTGATATACCATTGTCACTACACAATTTCATCACACCGGGACTTGCGCCCATATATCCGAACGTAACGATGCCCTCTATATTTATGACAGGAATACGAAACACCTCCTCCTGCTGAACAGATATAACGACATTCAGCCCATCCTTACTAAGATACGCTTCCGGTGTCGTCACATACAAAGTATTCAATAGTTTTCTCATAGATACAGATTTTTAGTAAGGTAATTATCTACCGAAGTACAATTATTTACCATTTCCGGCATGCAGATATCTTTCAGCGAGCACTTGTCACAATGTTTCCCATATTCAGCCTTCGGGATAACCGCTTTACTAAATATATCGTGCATATCCCGGGCACATTGTCTGACTATATTTCGCAGCTCCTCCGTTATATCCACATTAACCCGATGGCGAAGCTCCCCATAAAAGAAAGAGCCGTATGGTATATGGATAGCATACATTTCTTCTATGCACATGATTTGTGCTGCCAACTGCACTTCATCCACCTCGTTTCTTTTCGGTTTGCCATGCTTATACTCCACAGCAACCGGTTGCCATCGCCCCGGATAGTTGGGATGCAAAATCGTATTTTCAAAAGATGAGGAAGGAAGTAACTCTATGGCATCAGAGATTCCATAGAGTCCAAGTTCACGCGAAGCGATATTCACCGCACGCAATGTTATCTGGTCACCACACTTTTGTCTATAAAACGGATCATCTACATGCTTGTGCAGAATCTGTCCTTCGATGGTGAGACGATTATCATCCCATTGCTGCTCAATGTGTATCAAAGCCCATTGCCGGGGACAGAACCTAAAGTGCTGAATCCCCGACAACATGAGCATATCGTCTTCATTGTACATACGATGGAATTATATCAGTTCCTCAATAGTTACATTTGATGGAGCATTCTCCTTATCTATAGTAACTGAATAGTCGATGAATGAGCGTGGTGCTCCATCGCAGACTTTCTCCACTTTTACCAATTCAAACAACTTGTTGGCGGGAGCATTACCCAATATGGAGTCATGCTTGAAGACTATCAGTTTTTGAGCACTCATCAATCCACGTGCCGCCGAACGATCCACATCGAACATGTTCTTTAAAGCTTCCCAAAATAGTTCAAGGTCTTCTTCAGAAAATCCTGTCTGTTGTGCCAAGTTAGCGGAGATGAAGCCGTGACAGACATAGAGGCCATAAGGAATGGTCGCTTTACGTCCCTGTATTCCCACTTGTGATTCATAGGTCTTTTCTTCATCACGAGCTACACATACGGTTAATGCATGCTCTGCTGAAACAATCATATCTTGCGAACGGGCAAAAGTCATTTGAATCGGCCCCCTCACTTGTCCTGCGTTAGGTCCGGTTGAGAGTACTGCTCCAAAAGTCCTAACGTCAAAGAAGCGTCTGCACATAGCAATTTTACCAGCTGAACTCTTATCGGCAGGAGCTTTTTCTTTGATTTTTAGTTCTATTCCTAAATCTTCTTTGTACATTTTGCGGATTTCTTCATTAATAAAGACCTCTTCTCCAGAAATTTCTTTGGATTTGACAAGAATATCGTTACCTGCTTTTCCTGCTTGGGCTATTTGTACATAATTACGTACCTTGCGTTTCAAACAAACATCTGTAACAAAGCCTATACCAGTTTCAGCATCTATCCGAGGAAGATTACCTGCATCCGGGTCACCATTTGGATTACCATCTTGTACATCAAAAATGTAAACGAAATCAATGCGGTTTTTTAATTCAGCCATAATTATTTATAATTTAATCGTTAATATTTTTTGTCATTATTCTTTTATTTTTCTTCTTCATTGTTTTTCGTAAAGAAGTCTTGTCTTTGATGATAGTACCCAATAAAAAATCGTCCTTGGTCCTGCAAATCGAGGTGGGCAGGGAAACCATCTGCAGGAATCTTGTCGATGATTTCTTGCTTCAACTTTTCGAAAAACACTTTTCTGCCTTCGTTTGGCAGCGATTCCATGTGGTGTACAGAAAGGTTCAATATTGTTGTAAACACTGCGGAAGGTGTTGCGCTTGCAGCATTCATATAACGTTCACGAATGCTGTTGATGCCTTTTGCATCTTCTTGAATTTTGTCAAGGACAGCAAAGAGACGGCCACAGAGGTAGCCTTGATTTGTGTTGTTTTTGTCTAACATAACTTCTATTTTTTTGTTGTTATTTTTTTGTCTGTTTAAATAAGCTTTGATAATTGCCATACGAGTTACACGTATGGCACCTTTTTCACTGCATTCGGCTCTTATGCGCCGAATGCAAGCTGAGAACAACGTGTATGGATATGGCGTTCCTTGAAATATGCTCTTGATTACCGCTTCCGGAAGATTTGGCGTTGCATCGGTTTGCTTTCCTCCCAATGCAACAGCAGATAAAATTTCTTTGAGTCCCATATATGGCTTCTTGTCTTTGCGAGCATCGACAATCTCCATGTCATCGAAGTGGCGAAGAATCATTCCTGCGAATTCCTTCAAAGGAGTGTCTGCCCAATATACCACCGCTATGCGGGCAGAATTAGGCGCGAGGCCGAGTATATGGAATCTGTCGTCGAGCGACGTTGTCAAACTGCCCGAATATATGGCAGTAAATACTTTACGCACCTGCTCAATTCCAGCATTTGGATTATCGGTCTTTTCTTCCTTATATCCCAATAGGTCAAAGATGCTCTCTTCAGCCTGCACAGAGGCTTTATCTGCAGAAGAAGCCCAGAATAGGAATGTTCGATTTCCAACCATAAATTTGTTGTGTGAATCTTTCTGCAACAAAGTGTTTAGAGCTGTGGTATAGGCAAATTCGGCATCTTTAGATATTGGAGCATTTCCACATTTTTTCTTGCCATACGAATCGTAACCGGAGCTAATTTGGAAAGCCACGAGCTTAGCAGTAGCCTGACTTCCTGGAATCATAGTCGCAGTGGTCGTATCCACAGCAATGCCCCGCTCGCCTGTTATCAGGCAAATATCATCACCTTCATTTGTTTCTGCTGATTCATCCAGCTGCAAAAGTTCTCTTTTTTCTGCAACGATCTTTAAATCGCCTTCTATCCTGAAAGAAAAAGTGGAATATTTCTTCGACAAATTCTTTTTGATGTCTTCCCATAATGGATCCTGCTCAATTTCCGAGAGTATAGACTCTCTCCCTTGTGCATAGAATTCCAGCAATGTCTGTATGTCGGAGCTGTCTGGCAAGGCTTGATGGATAGACTTGATTTTTTCAACAAATGCGTCGAATTTTTTTCCTTCGCTTGCAGCATTCTTTGGATCATAACCTAACACATAAGCACTGTTGTCATACAAATAATTTGCAACGACAACGCTTGAACGGCCAACATGTTTTTTCACAATATATGTTCTTGCTTGTTTCTTGTCG
>OHKG01000626.1_pt1 | contig 13686 bp, 10 predicted proteins | sample 1568701 | NCBI WGS metagenome assembly OHKG01 (sample SAMEA3879529, study PRJEB24766) | human gut metagenome | biome: human-associated habitat; feature: feces | place: USA | collected 1985/1987 | reverse complement strand
TGTGATGAGGGCAGACAAAAAGAAACAATTTTGAAATACAAAGAGGATTACAGGGCGCATGTTATTTAACCGCATATCAAAGCTATTCATATGAGGTAATAAAATCGCAGAGCTTGATATGGAAGTTCAATCTTAGGATTGATAAAATTTCCATATTGTTATATAATTTCAAATTGAAAAATGACTAAAAAATATTAATATAGAGGAGCACATTTTAAAATGAGTAAGATTAGAACAAGATTTGCACCAAGCCCGACAGGAAGAATGCATGTAGGAAATTTAAGAACAGCACTGTATGCTTACTTGATTGCAAAGCATGAGGGTGGTGATTTCATTCTCCGTATAGAGGATACAGATCAGGTACGCCAGGTGGAGGGTGCTGTTGATATTATAAACAGGACACTCGAAGAGACAGGACTTGTCCATGATGAGGGACCTGACAAGGATGGCGGATGCGGTCCATATGTGCAGAGTGAGCGTGTGGCACAGGGTATCTACATGAAGTATGCAAAGGAACTTATTGACAAGGGAGAGGCATATTACTGCTTCTGTGACAAGGAGCGTCTTGACAGTCTTAAAACAACTGTTGCTGGAAAGGAAATCTCTATATATGACAAGCACTGCTTACACCTGTCAAAGGAGGAGATTGAGGCAAATCTCGCGGCCGGCAAGCCATATGTCATCAGACAGAACAACCCTACAGAGGGCACAACCACATTTGAGGATGAGATTTACGGAGATATCACAGTAGATAATGCAGAGCTTGATGATATGATTCTTATCAAATCTGACGGATATCCTACATACAATTTCGCAAACGTAGTAGATGATCACCTGATGGGCATCACACATGTAGTCAGAGGAAACGAGTATCTTTCATCATCCCCTAAGTATAACAGACTTTATGAGGCATTTGGATGGGATGTGCCTGTATATGTGCACTGTCCGCTTATCACAGATGAGGAGCATCATAAGCTTTCAAAGAGATGCGGTCACTCATCCTTTGAAGATTTACTGGATCAGGGATTCCTTACAGAGGCTATTGTAAACTTTGTAGCGCTTCTTGGCTGGAGTCCTTCAGACAATCAGGAGATCATGTCACTTCCTGAGCTTGTTGAGAAGTTTGATTATCATCATATGAGCAAATCACCTGCTGTATTCGACTTCACAAAGCTTAAATGGATGAACGGAGAGTATATAAAGAAGCTTGATTTTGACAAATTCTATGAGATGGCACTGCCATACATTAAGGAGGTTGTCACAAAGGATTATGACCTTAAGAAGATAGCAAGAATGGTTCAGACACGTATTGAGATATTCCCTGATATCAAGGAACATATTGATTTCTTTGAAGAGCTTCCGGATTATGATATTGCAATGTATACTCACAAGAAGATGAAGACAAACCCAGAGACATCACTTGAGGTATTAAACGATGTAGTTCCTATTCTTGAAAGCTGTGATGATTTCTCAAATGATGCACTTTTTGAGACTCTTAAGGCATATGCTACAGAAAAGGGCTATAAGATAGGCTATGTTATGTGGCCAATCCGTACCGCTGTTTCAGGCAAGCAGATGACACCGGGCGGAGCTACAGAGCTTATGGAGGTGTTTGGCAAAGAGGAGTCTATAGCCAGAATTAAGAAAGGCATAGAAAAGCTTTCTAATAACTAATCTATTAACAAAGGGTATTTTATGAATTTTAACAAAGCCCAGCTTGGCGCCATCGAACACAAGGATGGCGCTATGCTTGTTTTAGCAGGACCGGGTTCCGGTAAGACCGCAGTTATCACACACAGGACTAAAAACTTAATAACAAAGCATCATGTGAAGCCTTCTGAGATTTTAGTTATCACCTTTACCAAGGTTGCTGCAAATGAGATGAAGGAGCGTTTTAATTCACTGATGAAAGACGAGAGGGTGAACGTATCTTTTGGTACTTTTCATGCTGTCTTTTTTACGATACTCAAATATGCATATCGCTTTACAAGTGCCAATATTGCTGATGAGTCTGTGAGATACGGCTTTATCAGGGAAATTTTATCCTACTACCGCCTTGAATACAAGGATGAGAATGAGTTTATAGGCAATTTACTTGCTGAAATCAGTCTGATTAAAAACAGCCGCATTGATATAGAAAATTTCTACTCGGGAGTGTGTGGTGAGGAAATATTCAGGGATATATATAAAAAATATGAGACAAGGCTTAAGGCAAACAGGCTTATTGATTTTGATGATATGCTCTCGTATACTTATGAGCTGTTTAAGGAAAGACCTGATATACTGGCATTGTGGCAGAACAAGTATAAATACATACTGATTGATGAGTTTCAGGATATTAACCGTCTGCAGTATGAGATTATAAAAATGCTTGCCGCTCCACAGAATAATCTGTTTATTGTAGGAGATGATGACCAGTCAATATACCGCTTCAGAGGGTCAAAGCCTGAGATAATGCTTGGGTTTGAGAAGGACTATCCGGATGCAAAAAGAATCCTTTTAGATACTAATTACAGATGTGGCAGATATATAGTGGAGGCCTCGTTGAATCTCATCTCGCACAACAGGGAGAGATTTGATAAGAAAATCATTGCGGCAAGCAAGTCAAAGGCGCCTGTTACGTTTGCTGATTTTGAAAACAGAAGAGACGAAAATATCTTTCTTATACGCGATATAGATAAAAAGATAAAGGCGGGAGCTGTATTCAGCGACTTTGCGGTGCTTTTCAGGACAAATACCCAGCCAAGACAGCTTATAGAACAGCTTATGAGCTATAATATCCCATTCAAAACCAAGGATAATATACCTAATATATATGAGCACTGGATTGCCAGAGACTTGTTTACATACCAAAGAATTGCAGGAGGCAGCAGAGACAGAGCTGATTTTTTGCAGATTATGAACAGACCAAAGCGGTATCTGTCAAGAGACAGCCTGTGTGATGCAACTGTTGCATTTGATGAGTGGATTAAGCTGTTTGATGAGAAGCCGTGGATAGCTGAGCGGATAGAAAAGCTTGAGTATGACATGAAGCTTATAAGCCGGATGAATCCATATTCCAGCATAAACTATATCAGAAGAGGGATTGGCTATGACGACTTTTTAGCTGAATATGCCGAGTATAGGAATATAAATAAAGAGGATTTGTTTGATATACTGGATGAAATCCAGTCAGGAGCCAAGGGCTTTGCTACATATGAAGAGTGGTATGAGCATATAAGGGAATATACAAAGCAGATGAAGCTTATGGCTTTATCGAAAGAAAGTGACCCTAATGCCGTGACACTTGCAACCCTTCACAGCTCAAAGGGGCTTGAATTTGAAAACGTGTATATAATAGATGCAAATGAAGGGATAATGCCGTATAAAAAGGCTGTGCTTGAAAAGGACATAGAGGAGGAGCGAAGGCTGTTTTATGTCGGCATGACCCGTGCAAAGACAAGCTTGTCTGTTTACTCGGTCAAGTCGGTAAACGATAAATCAGCCCAAGCCTCCAGGTTTGTCCGTGAAAGTAAAGAGCCTAGACAAAATAATAGTAGAGATGATTAAATATCATCAAACATTTCGTCATCCAAAAGCTCATCGAATCTGTCGGCAGCAGCCTCGTACTCGTCGTCGGATTCGATGTTTTCTATTCTCGGAAGACCTTCCTCGTCCTCGAAATAGCGATACAGATACACTTCTCCACTCTCATTCTCGTTGCCATTTTTGTCTAACGGTAGAAGAGCTATGTAATCCTTGTGATCTGCATCAAAAATTGTGATAATCTTGCATTCGACACTTCCGTTGTCCAGATCAAGTGTTACGCGGATATCGTCTGCCTCATCAGGTGTAACAGGTGTTGCTTTTTCTGCCATATTGTACCTCTTTCTTTATAGTAATCTAAAGTAACTATTATATTATATCAAATTATTCTATACAAAAAAAGTCAAAACTAGTATAATAAATAAATACTAGAATTATTGATTGGATGGTGTTGCATGAATTTTCGATTAACAAAGGGAAACTTTTTAAAAACAGGTGCTTATATTGAGGGGGATAGTGCAGTATTCACCTTTGCAGCAGAAAAAGAGGATGAATGCAGCATTGTTTTACTTGATAAATCGGGAAATACCGCCTGTGTGATTGATATACCTGCCGAGTATTCGACCGGCTCACTTTACTCTGTGAGACTTCATGGTTTTTGCGGGAATGAGTATGCATATTATTTTAGAATTAATGGGAAAAGGTGCATAGATCCTTATGCCACAAGAATTTTCGGCAGAGAAAAATGGAATGATAAAACAAGAAGTGATAATGACTACGAAATAGCATGCGGGATAGACAGTAGTGATTTTGACTGGAAATATGACAGCTTTCCTGAGATAACCAGGGACCGGATGAAGCTGTATAAGCTTCATGTGAGAGGCTTTTCCATGGATGTTTCAGGGGACAAAAAGCATAAGGGCACCTTTGAGGCTGTATCGGACAGAATAAATTACATCAAGAAATTAGGCTTTACTTCAATTCTTCTCATGCCTGTATACGAGTTTGAAGAAATGACAATCCCTGTAAAGCACGATATTCCGGAATATGCAAAGCCGAAGTATTCCTTAAAGGATGAGCAAAGTGTGAACACCGACAGGCAAAATGACAAGGTCAATTTCTGGGGCTATACCTACGGCAATTATTTTGCCGTAAAAGCATCATATGCCAGTGACGCTTCAGATGCCTCCAATGAGCTTAGGCGTCTCGTTGAAAGGCTGCACAAAAATGGCATGGAATGTATCGTAGAGATGTATTTTCCGGACAGAACTGACCACAATCTGATACTCGATGCGCTCAGATACTGGGTCATGAGCTTTCATGTAGATGGTTTTAAGCTGCTTGGGGACAGGCTGCCTGTTACTGCGATTGTGCAGGATGCTCTCCTTAGCCGGACAAAGATACTCTATGATGGCTTTGATATGTCGGTTGTACCGCAAAACAGGACATATGAAAATCTCTATATTGACAAGGAGGAGTACCAGTTTGCGGCGCGTATGATGTTAAACCATATAAACTGCAATATGTATGAGCTTTTAAACCAGCAGAAAAAGCAGGGGGAGAATGTCGGATTTATAAACTATATATCAAGCAATAACGGTTTTACCCTGAGCGATTTATTCATGTACAATGACCGCCACAATGAGGCCAATGGTGAGAAAAATGCTGATGGTCCTTCATGGAATTTCAGCAATAATTACGGTTGTGAGGGTCCTTCGCGAAAGAGGTTTATCCGTGAGATAAGAAAACTTAAGTGGAAGGATGCCATGCTTCTTTTGTTTTTGGCACAGGGAGTGCCTATGATTATGGCAGGTGATGAGATCTGTAATTCACAGGATGGCAACAACAATGCTTACTGTCAGGACAACCCTACAGGCTGGGTGAACTGGTCAAATGAGCATAGCAGAAGGGAAAACATCAGGTTCTTAACCAGACTTATCAAATTCAGGGATGAGCATCCTGTTATTTCCTGTCCAAAGCCGTTTAAATTCAGCGATTACAAGGCTGTTGGGTATCCTGATTTGTCCTATCACTGCAAGAATGCCTGGATAGGCGAGTGTGATGCCACAAAGCTATGTGTAGGTGTGATGTACTGTGGGGATTACAATGAAGTGAATAAAGACTATGTATACGTAGCTTACAATTTTTATTCATCCAGGGAGAAGTTAGCTCTTCCTAAGCTAAAGAAAGGAATGAAATGGTATGCAGTCTGCGATTCTACGCTCAAAGAACCGTTTTATGACACTCCGGTGCTGTGTGAAAACCAGCAGTATGCAGATGTCTCACCGCAGTCGGTATACATCCTCATAGGCAGATAGACATATGAAAGCAATAAGACATTTTATAACAATTACACATCACAAGATTTTAGTCATGCAGGGGTGCTTTAGGATAGGGCTTTATAAACAGGGACTTCTTCATGACATGTCAAAATATTCACCGACTGAGTTTCTTGTCGGCTGCAGGTATTACAAGGGGTATATGAGCCCGAATAATGCGGAGAGAGCCGACAGGGGCTATTCATCTGCGTGGCTTCATCACAAGGGACGCAATAAGCATCACCTGGAGTACTGGATTGACTATGCTGTTTCAAAGCCGGGGGACGATAAAGCACATACAAAAATGGAGGGCATGAAAATGCCCATAAGGTATGTCTGCGAGATGTTTATAGACCGTGTAAGCGCCTCAAAAAACTATCAGAAAGAAAAGTACACCGACAAAAGTGCACTTGAATACTATGAAAAAAGCGTGGATCACTACATGATTCATCCCGATACAAAAGCAATGCTTGAGTATCTGCTTGTCATGCTCTCTGTAAAGGGAGAAGAATATACTTACAGCTACATAAAAAAAGAGGTTTTAAAAGGGCATATCCCATACGAAAAGGATAAAATAAACCAACTAGAACAGGGACTTCATGTCTGATGGAATATCAGATATGAGGTTCATTTTTTGTCCTGTGACAGGGTGCGTGAAAACAAGACGCCCTGAGTGCAGTGCTTGTCTGGATATATATGTATAGTCGGGATTATATAAAAAGTCACCTATCAGTGGAAAACCGATATACTTCATATGGACGCGTATCTGGTGAGTGCGTCCGGTAAGAAGTCTTAGCTTGACAAGCGATAAATTATTATCCGGGTTATATTTGATTCTGATAAAGTCGGTTACTGCATATTCACCGCGTTTGAAATCAACACACCGCTCTATGGCGGAAGCATCCTTTCTTGCAATCGGAGCACTGATGCGCATGCATGCAGGTGTACACCCACTGCAGACGGCGTAGTATGTCCGGTGGATGGCACGCTTTGCGACAGCGTTGCCAAGTATCCCGCCTGCAAGTGCATGCTTTGCGACAATTGTAAGCCCTGTGGTATCTCTGTCAAGCCTGTTTATGCATCTGTATACAAACGGCTTGTTCTGACTGCCATAGTAGTACATGAGCGCATTTGCAAGCGTGTTGTCATGGTTTCCGGCGGAGGGATGGGCAGGCATATCAAACGGCTTGTTTATTACGATGATATCATCGTCCTCGTATGCTATATCAAGAGGCAGATTTACAGGTGCTATATTATCCGAGCACTCGTTTTCTACAATTTGGACTGTGATTAAATCATCCTTACACAGCCTTTCATTTGTATAGGCCCATATACCGTTTCTTAGTATGCCATGGTCTGTCTGCTTCAGCCTGACAAGCACCTGATGTGTGTAGCCACGCTCCTTCAAAAAGCCTTCTACTGTTTTTCCTGTATCATTTTCATTGATTTTGTAGTCTATTTTTCTATTCATGGCAAAGATTATATCACAAAATACAGATTTGAACATAATATATTATAAGCAAATAATGACAGGGTGCTATGTGAATACATTTTTATCACCTCTTAGTTTAGAACGTGAGACGGAATGTCTGAAAAAAGTGGCTCAAAATGATAAAGAAGCTAAGGATGAGCTTATATTACACAATATGCGCCTTGTGGCACATGTTACAAAAAAATATGCAGTAAGCGAGGATGAGATGGAGGAGCTCATATCCATAGGCACTATAGGACTGATAAAAGCAGTGTCATCATTCAAGGCTGATTACGGAAATCGTTTTGCAACCTTTGCAATCAGATGTATCGAAAATGAGATTCTGATGCACTTTAGAAGCCGTAAAAAGAGCCGGGGTGATGTGTCCATATTTGAACCTATAGGCACTGACAAGGAGGGAAACCAGATTCATCTGGTGGATGTGATTGAGAATGGACAATCTGATGTGGTATCGGATATAGAGGTATCTGAATCGCTCAAGATTTTAAGGCAAAATATGAGAAGCGTTTTATCGGACAGAGAATATTATATTATTACGAAACGCTTTGGACTAGACGGTGAAAAAGAGCTGACACAGAGACAGATTGCTAAAACGCTCAGCATTTCGAGGTCATATGTTTCAAGAATTGAAAAGGCCGGTTTGAAAAAATTACGGAAACTGCTCGAATAGGTGTTTACAAAAGGCAAAAATATGTTATCATAGAGCCATGTCTTTTGTGCATTTGTCTATGCATTTACCCCAATTGGAATAGGAGTATATATGTACAGTACAGTCAGAACGGCTGTTTTGGATGGAATCAGTGCGATTCCGGTACAGGTGGAGGTTGATATTTCAACCGGCATGCCTGTTTTTGATATGGTTGGAAATCTCACCTCAGAGGTAAGAGAAGCAAAGGAACGTGTTAAAACAGCGCTGCACAGCGTTGGCATTGTTTTGCCTGCCAAGCGTATCACAGTAAATCTATCGCCTGCAAATATTAAAAAGACCGGAACAGGCTTTGATCTGCCTATAGCTGTTGCTATTTTAACAGCTATGGGGGTGATTGACGCTGATAGCATAAAGGACTGCACACTTGCGGGCGAGCTAAATCTAAACGGTGAAATTTTGCCGGTCAGCGGTATTCTGCCGATTGTATTTGATGAGTACAACAAAGGCATTGGAAAGTTTATTATTCCAAAGCAGAATGAAAATGAAGGCAGACTCGTCTGCGGTGCAAAAATATTTGGGATAAGCCATTTAAATGATGTAATTGCACAGTTTGATGAGGCAGCATTTACGTGTCAGAAAACCGGCATGGCACATGAGCTGCAAATAGATGAAAAATACGCCGATTTTTGTGATGTTAACGGACAGAAATTTATTAAAAGAGCATGTGAGGTGGCTGCGGGTGGTATGCACAATATACTGCTTGTCGGACCTCCCGGTGCAGGCAAGACAATGATAGCAGAGCGTATGCCGTCCATTCTGCCTCCTCTTAGTGAAAATGAGAGACTTGAGCTGTCAAAAATATACAGCATCTGTGGTCTTTTGGACAATGACAGCTCCTTAAGGGACAGCAGACCATTCAGAAATCCCCACTATTCCGTCACCCAGGCCGCATTAATCGGCGGAGGAACGAGAATTAATCCGGGCGAGATATCGCTTGCACACAATGGCGTTTTGTTTCTGGATGAGCTCGCTGAGTTTAAGGGCGGCCTGTTGGACCTGCTCAGGGCTCCACTTGAGGAGCACTGCATCAGGCTTTCAAGAGCCGGCAGAAACGTGACTTATCCGGCTAATTTCCTGCTTTTTGGTGCGATGAACCCATGCAGCTGCGGCTATTATCCCGATATGCAAAGGTGCCGCTGCTCAGAGCCGACTCTGCGCAGATATTTTGATAAGGTTTCACAGCCTATAATAGACAGAATTGACATATGTGTGGAGGCGTCACCGCTTAGCTTTGAGGATATAAACAGTAATACATCCAATGAATCATCTGCGGACATAAGAAAGCGTGTTATGCACTGCCACGAGCTTCAAAAAGAAAGGTTTAAAGGTGAGAGCTTTTCTTATAATTCAAAAATATCAACTGACAAGCTGGAAAAATACTGTTTCCTCGGCAGTCGAGAGAAAAGCTACATGGAAAATATGTTTGACAAGCTTGGACTGACGGCACGCACATACCACAAGATACTTAAGGTTGCGCGTACAATAGCTGATCTGGACGGCTGTGAAAACATAAAGACAAAGCATCTCAACGAAGCTATATGCTACAGAAGCATCAATGAGAAGTTCTGGGGAGGTGCTGTATCATGAAGTTCAAATACTGGCTTACAAGCCTTACAGATATAAGCAATGCGAAGAAAAAGCTTCTGCATGATTGCAGTATAACGGCAGAAAAGCTGTTTTTTATGCCAAAGAATGAGCTTTTTGATATTTTGTTTTTCACAGATGATGACAGAAAACTAATCCTTGAATCAAGAGCTTCCTATGACGTAGAGAAGGAGTGGATATTATTTCAGCAGAAGGATATCGGCTTTGTAACAATGGAGGATGAGGCTTATCCGGACAAGCTTAGAAATATACATAATCCGCCGTATAGTCTTTTTTACATAGGCGCTCTTCCCGACAAATCAAGAAAAAGTGTCGCTATAGTCGGAGCACGGGGCAGAAGCGCATATGGCTGCGAGGTGGCAAAGGTACTGGCAGCAGCACTTTCAAGGCAGGGGATACAGATAATCAGCGGCATGGCAAGAGGAATAGACAGAGATGCCCATATGGGGTGTCTGGAGGCTGGTGGGAATACATATGCAGTTCTTGGCTCCGGAGCAGACACCTGTTATCCGAAAGAGAACCGCTTTCTGTATGATAAAATAAAGGTCTCCGGAGGCATAGTCAGCGAGCTTATGCCGGGCACCGACCCGCAAAAGATGTTTTTTCCGATGAGAAACAGAATAATTTCCGGGTTATCCGATATAGTAGTTATAGTTGAGGCAAAAAAGAGAAGCGGTTCACTGATTACGGCTGATTTTGCAATGGAGCAGGGAAAGGACGTATATGTCATTCCGGGGCGTATCACCGACACCTTAAGCTACGGCTGCAACAGTCTGATAAAGCAGGGCGCAGGCATTATTTATAATATTGATGAATTTGTCTCAGACATTACAATGACTGGGTTTACAGAGTGCACACAGATGGATTTCAGAAAAAATTTACTTGATAAAAAAGAAGCATTGGTGTATAGTTTACTCGATTTTTGTCCTATCGCAATCGGGACATTGTCTCAAAAAGTGCCGTATGAATTATCGGAACTATTTGAAGTGTTAGAAAATCTTATACAAAAAGGATTTGTTAAGGAGACAATTCCAAATTACTATATAAGGAGTTTATAATGGCTAAATATCTGGTTATCGTAGAGTCGCCTGCAAAAGTAAAGACTATAAAGAAATTCTTGGGAAAAAACTATGAGGTAATGGCATCAAACGGTCACGTGAGAGATCTGCCAAAGAGCAGCCTTGGAATAGATGTGGACGGAGATTTTGAACCAAAATATATCACAATCCGCGGAAAGGGTGAAATACTCGCTAAGCTTCGCAAGGAGGCTAAGAAAGCCGATAAGATATATCTCGCAACCGATCCCGACCGTGAGGGAGAAGCCATCTCATGGCATCTGCTTCACGCACTTAAACTTGAGGGCAAGGATGTCAGCCGTATCAGCTTTAATGAGATCACGAAGAATGCTGTCAAGGAATCATTAAAGCATCCAAGAAAAATAGATATGGATCTTGTAGACGCACAGCAGGCCAGACGAGTTTTGGATCGTATTGTAGGTTACAAAATCAGTCCGCTGCTTTGGGCCAAGGTCAAGAGAGGGCTTAGTGCGGGAAGAGTGCAGTCTGTTGCACTTCGCATTATCTGTGACAGGGAGGATGAAATCAATGCATTTATCCCTGAGGAGTACTGGAGCCTTGATGCCACGGTTGATGTGGAGGGTGAGAAGAAGCCAATTACTGCAAAGCTATACGGCAGGGGTGACGACAAGATAGCCATTTCCTCAAAGGAAGAGATGGATAAGGTGCTTAACGAAATAAAGGGAAAGGATTGCAAAGTGCAAAATATCAAAAAAGGACAGCGCAGCAATAAAGCTCCGCTTCCTTTTACAACCAGTACTTTACAGCAGGAGGCTTCAAAGGCTTTGAATTTTCCGATTTCAAAGACAATGCGTATAGCTCAGCAGCTCTATGAGGGAGTAGACATAAAGGGACAGGGTACGGTAGGTATCATCACATACCTGCGTACCGATTCTGTGCGTGTATCAGATGAGGCTGAGGCCATGGCAAAGGATTTTATTTCAAAAAGCTATGGAGACAAATATCTTTCCACCGGTGAGGGAACAAAGAAGAGCAGCAAAAATATCCAGGATGCCCATGAGGCAATCAGGCCAACTGATATAAACAGAGTGCCTTCTGAGATTAAGGAGTCACTGTCGAGAGACCAGTTCAGGCTTTATCAGCTTATCTGGAAGCGTTTTACTGCAAGCCGTATGGCAAAATCCGAGTACGAGACTACTACAGTAAAGCTTTCAGTCGGAGATTATGTATTCAGCTTTGCTACCTCAAGACTGTTATTTGATGGTTTTGAGCTTGCATATACTGCCGCAGACGATGCAAAGAAAGAAAAGCAGCCTGTTCTTAAAAATCCTCTGACAGAAGAATCGCTTCTTACAGTTGAGGAGCTTTTGCCTAAGCAGCATTTTACCCAGCCCCCGGCACACTACACAGAGGCTTCTTTGGTAAAGACGCTTGAAGAGCTTGGAATAGGACGTCCGAGTACCTACTCTCCAACAATATCTACAATACTTGCCAGACGCTATATTACCAAGGAGAGTAAAAATCTCTATGTGACAGAGATAGGAGAGGTTGTTAATTCTATTATGAAGGAATCATTTCCTACTATTGTCGATGAGCATTTTACAGCCAATATGGAGTCACTTTTAGATGCGGTAGCAGAGGGGAAGGTTAACTGGAAGACAGTTGTTGAGAATTTTTATCCTGATCTTAAAGAGGCAATCGACAAGGCTGAAAATGAGCTTGAGAAGGTTACAATACATGATGAGGTGACAGATGAAATCTGCCCTGAGTGCGGACGCAATCTGGTTATAAAATACGGACCTCACGGCAAGTTTTTGGCATGTCCGGGATTTCCTGACTGCAGATTCACTATGCCTTATCTTGAAAAAATCGGCGTCAATTGCCCTAAATGCGGTAAGGATGTTGTGCTTAAGAAAACAAGGAAGGGAAGAAAATACTATGGCTGTATTGACAACCCTGAGTGTGATTTTATGAGCTGGGGCAGACCAGTTGCAGAAAAATGCCCTCGTTGTGGAGGATATATGATTATAAAGGGAAACAAGATTGCCTGCGCAGATGAGCAGTGCGGCTACGTAACAGATAAAAAGCCCGAAAGAGAGGAATAACAATTAATGGGAGTACAATTATTAGATAAGACACGTAAAATTAATAAGCTTCTTCACAACAACAATTCATCAAAGGTTGTGTTCAATGATATATGTCATGTGCTCACCGGTGTACTTGACTCAGACATACTTGTAATCAGCAAAAAGGGCAAGGTGCTTGGCTCAAGTATCTGCAAAGGCGTGGATGAGCTTCATGAACTGATAGTAGATGAGGTTGGAGGCTATATTGACACTGAACTCAATGAAAGACTTCTTGGCATACTTTCAACAAAGGAAAATGTAAACCTCGAGACACTTGGCTTTGGTGAAGATACAAGAATGTATAAGGCTATTATCACACCGATTGATATAGCCGGCGAGAGGCTTGGAACTCTTTTTGAGTACAGAAGTGACAGAGAGTATGACATTGACGATATCATTCTTACAGAGTATGGCACGACAGTGGTGGGGCTTGAGATGATGAGATCCGTGAATGAGGAGAATGAAGAGGAAAAGAGAAAGGTAGCGATTGTCCGTTCGGCTATCAATACACTTTCTTATTCTGAGCTTGAGGCTATTCTTCACATCTTTGATGAGCTTGACGGCAATGAGGGTATACTTGTTGCCAGCAGAATAGCCGACAGAGTAGGCATTACCCGCTCGGTAATCGTAAATGCCCTTCGCAAGTTTGAGAGTGCAGGCGTTATCGAATCACGCTCATCCGGCATGAAGGGCACATATATCAAAGTAGTAAACGATGTAGTCTTTGATGAGCTTGACAGAATCCGAAATAAAAACAAGTAAATAAATTTAAGTATATTTTAAGGACTTATGTTTGAAAGAACATAGGTCTTTTCTATGTTTTCGGCATATATATAGTGCGTCTGTCGACAAAATAATACAATAGTATGATGAT
>OHKG01000615.1_pt1 | contig 13878 bp, 13 predicted proteins | sample 1568701 | NCBI WGS metagenome assembly OHKG01 (sample SAMEA3879529, study PRJEB24766) | human gut metagenome | biome: human-associated habitat; feature: feces | place: USA | collected 1985/1987 | reverse complement strand
ACTTCTCCGAAGCATTGGTGAATGACGTGTTTCCGCGCCAGATCCTGGTTATGTTGCCGTTGGCGTCATAATCATAGTTGTACTTTGCGTCCGAACCGTTGCGATAGGACTTAACGAGCGTTTATTCGGGACTGCCGGATGAACCTCCGGTGAAGCTCTTTTCGGTGTAGGTGAAGCTGTATGCAATTTTGGGTCGGGTAATACCCGTCTGTTTGTCGTAATCATCGCATGAATGGTTTGCCGTACCGTAGTTGTTTCCCGTCAAAGCAGCTTTCAATGTATTCTTGGATGAGGAGCATAAGCTCCCCAGATTCATTCTCTTAAAGCAACAAACCGGGCAATCCGAATGAACTGACCGGTTTGTTTCAGCATTACAGCCAAAACGCTGATCAATGTTATTTATGCAGCCTTTTTGTCTGATGGCGACAATGTCTCACAATAGAGCTTTCGCTTTAAACCGTCAAAGTAAGCCGTCGGGCTTTCAGATGTTGTACTCGGGGGAAAGCAGTCCTTCAGCTCTGAAAAATCTTCCGGATACTTCTCAAGCAGGAAGTTTGTCAAAGCCGTCAGGTATCGATAGCGTTTACAGTCAATATGAAGAACTTTACCATCTTCAAGTGTTGTGTATTCAGCACTAAACGATCCACCCGCACCTCTGCCATAAGAGGTTCTCCAAGGTTCGGGTTGAGGATGACCCCATGCCTTAAAATATTTAGCAGAATCTTCGAATGTCGAAAACTCATATGCTCGAATCACAAATCGTTTTCCGTCGTATTCAATCTCTTTGCTGTATCTCTTGACGGGCACAAGCTCTTTCAGACCGGGATCTTTCGGCGGATCTGTTTCGACCGCAAATTCATCCAGCAGTTTAAGACTCTCAAAATCACGATAGGTGATGAATTCGGCTCCCATGCCCAAGATAAAGTCAGTGAGATTTCTTGCAATTTCTATGCTGAACAGAACGATAACCACAATAATTGCAATCTTCTTGGTTTTCTTTTTGACACGGACTTTATAGCTTCCGGTTGTTTCTGTTTTTGGATTTTCCATTTTAATTACCTCTCAATTCAAAATTTACGGTATAAGCGCCGGACTTAATCCGGCTCCGGCACCCACACCGGCACCCAGCGCCACGCAAATAAAAACATTGGTCAGCGCAGCACAGGCACCGACAGCCGCCAGTGCCGAGGAGCCGACAAACTGACCGACTATGATGGAGTCCGCCATGTTATAGACCTGCTGAAAAAAGCTGCCAAGGATCATTGGCATTGCAAAAACCGTCAGCGCTTTCAGCGGCGCATCTGTAATCAGATATTCATCTTTCGACATGATCTATTTCCTTTCAAGCTGTGTTTCTCTCAATTTTTTTAAATTTGCTCTGGCCAAGTATACCACGCTTTTTCCCTACTGAAAAGCTCCCGCTTGCATTCTCGCAAACTGCTTTTATAACGTCCCCTTTCCCTTTCTCTCGTCTTGACAAGCCCTTTTCTTCCGATTACAATACCAAAAAGAGCCGGCGGGCGGTCTTTTTGCTGCCTGCTGCCACAATCTTCCGGGAAAGGAACTTTTTCATGGAACCAAAAACAAAACAATCTCTGCTCGTTACCGTGGTAGGGGTAACGCTTTTTGTAGCGCTGCTGCGGCTTTCTGACGTTCTGGCCTTTGCCGCAAAGCTGATAGATCTGGTACTGCCCATTCTGGCGGGCGGCATTCTGGCGCTTTTTATCAACGTGCCCATGACCGGTCTGGAAAAGCGGCTGAACCGCCTGTTCGGCAAGGCCAAAAAGCAGCCCTCGGCGAAAGCCATCCACCTTCTCAGCTTTTTCATCACCCTGCTGGGCGTTGTGCTGGTGCTGGTATTGGCGCTGACCCTACTGATCCCGGAGCTGGTGCAGTCCTTCCACAGCCTGTATGTGCAGATCGAGGCCAATATTCCCCGCTGGACTGCCTATCTCAACGCACAGGATGCTGACATGGGCTGGCTGATGAACTGGCTGGAGGGCATCAACTGGGAGCAGCTGCTGCACAAGGTCACCGCAAGCATCGACACGGTGCTGGTCAATGCGGTAGGGGCTGTCTCTGCCACGGTGAATATCGCGATCACCGCCTCGTTTGCGCTGATCATCTCCGTCTATATGTCCCTTAGTACGGAGAGCCTCGGCCACCAAGCCCGCACGCTGGTGTGCGCCTACCTGAAGCCTGCCCACGCCGCCGGGGTGCTGAAGTTCTGCCGGCTGTTCCGGCAGTCCTTTGCAAACTTTTTAACGGGACAATGCAGCGAGGCAGTGATCCTTGGCGTTCTGATGGCTCTTGCATTTTCCGTTTTCAAGATCCCCTACGGCAGTCTGGTGGGCGTGCTCACCGCCATCTGCGCCATCATCCCCTATGTGGGTGCACTGATCTCCTGCGTGGTCAGTGTGTTCCTTGTGCTGTTGGTAGACCCTGTGCTGGCGGTGCGCTGCCTGATCGTGTACCTTGCCGTGCAGTTTGTTGAAAACCAGTTCATTTATCCCCGTGTGGTGGGCAAATCCGTGGGGCTTTCGCCGCTATACACCCTTATTGCCGCCATGATCGGCGGAAAGCTTTTTGGCATCATCGGCATTATCTTCTTTATCCCCCTGACAGCGGTGGTCATCGAGCTTGTAAAAGAGGACACCTTTCGGCGTCTGCGCGCAAAAGAGCCCCTGCAATAAAACAGCGTGCCCGGAATACCATACCCCCTGATACCCTTCCCCGGTGTCAGGGGTATTTTTATGCCGTGCAGCTGCAAAGCACGCGGTTGTTCGCCCTTTTCCATGCAAAATCCTTCAAAAAACAGCTTGAAACACTTTTGTTACAATGATACAATATGATTGTTATTTTATGGGAAAATCGGCGTATGCCCCGTGCGGACAGGCCGCGAGCGTAGGGGTTCCTGTGGGGTGTGTAAGAATCGCTAAGGTAGCACTGCGCTCCTGCACTTGCGCAGTACTGCCTTCCGAAAATGTGAGGAAAGTATATTTATATGATAAAAAAGATCTCCCGCCGCTCCTTTTTGCAGGCTTGCAGCGTTGCAGCTGCCACGGCAGCGCTGACCGCCTGCGGCGGCGGCAAGGCTGAAAGCAAAACAGCAGATGCGCACGAAGCCGTCACCTTTATGGCACCTTATAAGGAGATAGAAGCCTTTATTGAGCAGGTGCACAGCGTTTACCCGGAAGTGAACATCGAGGTCGTGCCATACAGCGGCGATAACACCACCACCTGTTTGCAGAATATGTTTGCGGCAGGCGACCTGCCGGACGTCTGCACCTTGACCTACTACGACCCCCAGATCGATCTGGTCTCCGACAAACTGCTGGACCTTTCCGGCTACGATTTTACGGATAACTATGTGGAGTCCCGTCTGCAGGACGTGTTCGACAACGGTGCCATCTATCTGCTGCCCTCGGTTTACAACTGCTACGGCATCACCTACAACAAGACCCTGCTGCGGGAACACGGCTGGGAGCTGCCCAATTCTTTCGCTGAGCTGGAAGTGCTGGCTGCAAAAGCCAAGGAAGCCGGGGTCGATTTCTGCCTGCCGCAGATCCAGTATCCGGCCTATGGTTTCCAGTATCTGTGCAATATTGCAGATGCCGATTTCCTTGGCACACTGGACGGCAGACTGTGGCAGAAGGATTATCTTTCCGGCAAGGCAAACGTCAGCAACACCCCCGGCATGATGCAGGCAATGGCGTATGTCAAAAAGTGGAAGGACATCGGGATGCTGAACGACTCCGGCGATGCTCTTGACGACAATGTGACCCTGCAGAGGATGGCCGAGGGGAATACCCTGTTTTTGATCGGAAACACCAACGGCATTGTGGAGGCAGACGGCAACGCCGATAAATTCGGCCTGATGCCCTATCTTTCCGAGGACGGCACCCAGAACGTTTTTGTGCTGAATGTGAACCGCTTCTACGGTCTGAATAAAAAGCTGAAACAGAACCCCCAAAAGCTGGAAGATGCGCTCAAGGTGATGCGTGTGCTTTCCACCGTTGCAGGCACCAGCGCTCTGCAGCCCGCAACGGCGCTGAAAAGCAGCCTGTTGCCCTTCAAGGGTGCAAAGGCAGACGGCACCTACTATGCCGACATCGCCGATACCCTGAACGCAGGCAACACCGCGCCCTTTATCTATTCCGGCTGGGAAAACACCTTCGTGACCACCGGCCTTAAAATGCTGGACTTCATGAAGGGCAACGCCACCATGGAGGATGTCATCCGTCAGCTGGACGAGGATCAGGACAGTGTGGTGAACAACACCCCGGATGTCATCACTACCGTTACGGAGGAGCTTTCGCAGCAGGACTGCGCCATGCTGGTAGGCCGCTGCTTTGCACAGGCTACCGGCAGCGACCTTGCGCTGGTCTCGCTGAGCACATGGATCCCCGGCAACCCCACCGAGCAGAACCACCACGGCGTAGCCGCCAAGCTGTACGCCAAGGGCATTACGGATTACGACCTTTCGGTCATCCTGCCCACCGGCTGGAACCGCACCATCCAGACCGTTTCCCTGACCGGCCAGCAGATCAGCGAACTGCTGGCTTCTGGCTACGATGCCTACGGCAACGGCAAGGGCTACCCCTATGTGCTGGTAAGCCCGGTGCAGCCGGAGGCGGGCAAGACCTATCAGGTTGCCATCTGCGGTGTGAGCGACCAGCTGGCTGCCGAAGCAACGGTGACAGACAGCGGCGTGGTGGGCATGGATGCCGCAAAAACCTTCTTTGGTGCTTACACCACCATCAGCCGGGCAGACACCGCATGGAGTTGAATAAAACGGACAGGAGATACTGGATGTGAACAACAAAATCTATAAAAAGCTGTTTGTGGGCTTCGGCTTTGTCAGCATCGTGTTGATCCTGACCCTTTTTGTCATGAGCCAGACCTACATCCAAAACCTTGTCTACCACGAGCGTCTGAGCCAGATGGAAGAGGTCACCCACCAGATGTTCCACAGTCTGGAGGATGTGATCGACAACCACTGGGACGAGGTGGATGTGCAGTGTAATTATTTGTACAACACCCCGCTGGAGACTGATACCGATCTCTACCGCTATCTGAAAAAGCTGTCGGAGCTTTCCAATTACCATGAAAAACAGATCGAACTGATTGCCGTGGATGCTGCCGGGCGTTATTATACCGAGTATGGCCGCACGGGTCTGCTGCGGGAAATGAACTATCTGGAAAACGCGCCGCAGCGGGTCAGCTATGTTTCCAATTCGCTGACCGTGGACGACTCCCGGATGGTGTTTCTGGAACAGCTCTCCACCCCCATCACACTGCAAAGCGGAGAGAAAGAGATCACCCTGCGCTACTTTGGCATCGCCCAGAGTATGACCCAACTGAACGATTATTTCCGCTGCGACGCCTACGAAAATAACAACAGCGTCTATGTACTGGACAACAACGGTTTCAAGCTGTTCAACGCCAATGATACCGAGCTGTTGAAGGGGCACAACGTATACACCGTGCTCTCCCAGATGTCCTATCTGCACGGTTCTTCCTTTGCAGTAGCAAAGGAGCGGCTTGCCCGCACAGGCTCCTGTTATTCCAACGCTGTGCTGGACGGAACTGAGTATTACTACGCCCTGAAGCAGATGGAAAACGCCCAGTGGACGCTGGCGTTCCTTGTTCCAGCAGAATATGTGGCCGTGAATACGCAGAAGCTGGTCAATATCGTCATGGCCGTTATTGTAGGCTTTGCAACGGTGTTTTCGATCATGGCAGTCATTGCTGGCTTGTTCCTCCTGCGGGAAAAGCAGCAGCGGGAGCTGCGGGCCGAAAAAGAGACGAACCTCCGTCTGGAGCAGTATAACATCCAGCTGACGCAGGCCAACGACGAGATGCGGCGGGCGCAGGATGCTGCCGCAGAGGCGTTACAGTCCGCCGAGCGTGCCAGCAAAGCCAAGACAGACTTCCTCTCCAACATGAGCCACGATATCCGCACCCCCATGAACGCCATTATCGGCATTACCACCCTGATGAAAAACGAGCTGCACGAGCCGGAAAAGCTTGCCGAGCATCTGGGCAAGCTGGAAAGCTCCGGTCAGCTGCTGCTGGGCATCATCAACAATATTCTGGATATGAGCCGCATCGAGAGCGGCAAGACCACCCTGCATGTGGAAAAAATGAACCTGCCCCAGCAGATCAGTCAGCTGGACAGCATCATCCGGCAGCAGGCAGGCCAGCGCAGTCAGACCTTTACGGTAAGCACCAATTTGCAGCACGAAAACGTGCTGGCCGACCCCAACCGTCTGAATCAGGTGCTGATGAACATCCTCTCCAATGCGGTCAAGTATACGCCCACCGGCGGGCACATCCGTTTGGAGGTGGAAGAGCTGCCCCGGAACGAGCACTACGCCCGGTACCGCTTTGTGGTGCAGGATGACGGCATCGGCATGAGCGCGGACTACCAAAAGACCCTTTTCGACCCCTTTACCCGGGAGGAGCGCTCCGGCACCAACAAGGTGCAGGGCACGGGTCTGGGTATGGCGATTACCAAAAGCGTCATAGACCTGATGGGCGGCTCCATCAGCGTAGAGAGTGCCACCGGTAAGGGCACCCGCTTTGAGGTGGTGCTGGAATTTCCCATTGACACCGAAGCGGACACGGTGCAAAAGGCGCAGGCGCTCCCGGAGGAAGAAGAGACCACTTCTCCCCTGTCCGGCATGAAGTTCCTCTGTGCCGAGGATAACGCCATCAACGCCGAGATTCTGCAAATGCTGCTGGAAACAAAAGGCGCAAGCTGCACCATCTGCCCCAACGGTCAGGAGATCGTGGATGCCTTTGCCCGCGTGAAGCCCGGCGATTATGACATGATCCTGATGGATATACAGATGCCGGTGATGGACGGCTTGGAAGCCACCCGCCGCATCCGCAGCGGCGAAAACCCGCTGGGACGCACCATCCCCATCCTTGCCATGACCGCCAACGCCTTCCTTGAGGATATGCAAAAGAGCAAGGAAGCCGGCATGGACGAACATCTGTCCAAGCCTGTGGACATCAGTGCACTGGAACAGGTGGTAAAGCGCTTCCGCGTTACCCCCCCCCGAAAATAAATAGCGGTCTGCAGCGTTTTTGCCGCAAACCACCGCATGACCTTGCATAAAAAATCTGCTGCCCCTTTGCCCGGATATTCTTGCATCCGGTACGGGGCAGCAGTTTTTTGCGTTATAGAAGGAGCATTCCCCTCAGATGGGCATGGTCTGGTAGAACCAGTCCGAAATGGCTTTGCGGGTGTCGGCAAAGAACTTCTTCACCGGGCAGGCGGCATCGCGGGCTTCCTGTTCCAGATCCGTGCCTGCGGGGAAGTTGCGGATGACGGTATACGCCACCGACTGCGGCGGCAGCGACATCATCACAGCCGGGTCGTGCACCACACAGATTTGCTCGCCTACCGCAAGGGTAGCGGGGTCGGAGGTGGTCTTTTCGTCATGGTCCTGCCAGACGGTGCTGTCGGTAACGATCATCTGATAGGTCTCCTGCTCTTCCGCAGTCACCAGAATGGACTCCACCTTGCCTTCCACGGTGCGGCTGACACCCTCTACTACACCATAATAGTAGAGCTTCTTGGAAAACAGCGCCGAAGCAGAGGGCAGCACGCTGACGCTGAGCAGCAGCACCGCAAGCAGACAAAAGAGCGAGCGATAGGTCTTTTTCATAGAAAACCTCCATTTTTCATGTTGCAGCGGAGCGCCCGGCGCTCCCGGATGCCTTATTTTACCACAACTACCATCGGATTTCTATATCCGAGCTTAACCGGCCACGGAAAATCAGCTTTTATGCAAAAAGGACTGCCGTGCATAGCAACGCACAGCAGTCCTTTTTATGCTTTTATCCGTTTACTTGCTGATGGAAAGGGTGCCGAAAGCAGTCTCTTCAAAGTGGCTGCTGTACAGCTCCTGCATCAGTTTGATGAGCGAGAGGGTATCCTCTGCGCCGGCGGTCTCGTAGCAGGAGTGCATCGCCAGCTGCGGCAGGCCGATGTCCACGCAGTTCATGGACACCTGTGCCATGGCCAGATTGCCCAGCGTGCTGCCGCCCACCTTATCGGAGCGGTTTGCAAAGTATTGCAGCGGCACACCGGCGCGGGCAGCCAGTTCCCGGGCGGCGGCAACGCTCATGCCATCGCTGGTGTACTTCTGACCTGCGTGGGTCTTGATGACCACGCCCTTGTTCATGTAGGTGCAGTTGTTCACATCGGTGTGCTCCGGGTGGTTGGGGTGCACGGCGTGGGCGTTGTCGGCGCTGACCATAAAGCTGGAAGCCACCGCGCGGTGGAAGTCCTCATCGTTGCCGCCAAGGCTCTGGGCAATGCGGTGCAGCACATCGTACAGGAAGGTGGAAGCTGCGCCCTGCTTGGTGCCGGAGCCGACCTCCTCGTTATCAAAGAAGGCTGCCACGCCGATGGAGCGGGCGTTCTTTGCAGTCAGCAGACCTTTCAGGATGCCGTAAACGCACTGCTGGTCGTCCAGACGGCCGCAGGAGATGAACTCCTCGTTGCAGCCCCAGACGGTGGCCTTTTCCCGCACATAGAGGAACAAATCGCTGCCAAGGATCTGCTCTTCGGACACCTTCAGCTCCTCTGCGATCAGTTTTTTCAGCGCGCCCTCCTCGCAGGCGCCGCCCAGCACGGGCAGCATATCCACCTGTTTATTGAAGGAAGCCTTATCGTTGACCTCGCGGTTCATGTGGATGGCAACGCTGGGGATCATCAGCAGGTCGCGGTCCAGTGCCACCAGACGGGATACGATAGCGCCGTTCTCCTGCACCAGCACACGGCCCGCCACAGACAGCGGACGATCCATCCATGTGGCGCAGATCATGCCGCCGTAGCCCTCGGTATTCAGCTTGGTGTAGTTCTGCCCCATGTGGATCTCGGCGTTCTCCTTGATGCGGAAGCAGGGAGAATCGGTATGGGCGGCGGCAACGTTGAAGCTGTAATTTTCCAGCTGGTCGCCCATGCGGAAGGCAATGATGCTGGAACCGTTGCGGCAGACAAAATAGCTCCCGCCAGGTTCCAGCTGCCACCGGCGGCTCTCCAGCAGCTCGGAAAAGCCTGCATTCAGCAGGATATCCCGCACAGCGGCGGTGGTGTGGTATGCGGTGGGGTTGCCGTCGATGAAGGACAGCATTTCACGGACTTCGGATGCGATCATAAAAATAAACCTCCTTGGGTGTATCTGAAAAGAGCCGGTCAATGCTGACCGGCCCTTTTTAAGCATATTCAGGTTACTTTTTGGCAGCGGTCTGCTCGCGCTTTGCAAGGGCGGGCAGAATGAATCCCAGCACGGTCAGCACCACGGGGGTAATGACGTTCAGTGCAAAGGTGAAGGGATCCTTATCATACATACCCAGCACGCAGCACACAGCGGTAACGGCAAAGCACCAGCCGCCGAAGAACTTGGCCACGGCCTGATTCTTGACAAAGCGGTACTCGGCAGGGATGGTATCGTAGGCGTTGCGCAGGGCGATGTAGGCGGCAAACACCCACAGGTAGCGCATGGGCATGCACACAGAGTTCAGCTTGGTCAGCTGGCGCAGAACGGCAGCAGCACCGGGCACGAAGGACTGTGCCAGAATAATGGAGCCGGACAGCACAGCCACCATCTTGATGCCGTTGCTGTGCACGCCGTGGGCGTTGACCTTGTGCAGCGCCTTCGGGATGAACTGCTTGGTGTGCTCGTTATCCAGCAGCATACGCAGCGGTGCGTCGATGCTCAAGATCAGCACGGCGAGCTGGCTGATGACGTTGCACAGGGCGTAGATGATCATGAACAGATCGCCCACATGGTAGTACTGACCCAGCTTCTGGAAAGCCCAGTAGGAACTGTTGGCGACATAGGCGTTGAAGCTCTCTGCGCTGGCGTTGATGACGGCGGGGTCGAACATACGGCTCATGGCCAGCGTGCCCAGAATGGCGCAGGTGACCACCATGACAGCCAGCGCGATCATGCCGCGGGGGAAGCCCTTGCTGGGGTTCTCGACCTTATTGACGTAGGGAGAGATCTTCTCGCAGCCGCCCACAGCGAACACCAGAATGGACAGAGACGTGAAGTAGGTGACGTTGAAGTTGGGGATCAGGCTGCTAAAACTCAGGTTGGCGTGGACGTACTCTGCCGTGGGGTTAATGGCCGGGGCAGCGAACATCATCACGATGTACAGCAGGGACATGACGAAGGTGCAGGTGCCTGCGGCAGTCAGCAGCTTTTTCAGGGGGTTCAGACCCAGACTTGCAATGTAGCAGCCCAGCAGCAGGATGCAGAAGGTAGCCAGCTGGATGTAGCGGGTGGGGAAGGAATCGTAGGTCTCCGCGTTGCGGAAAATGGCCCAGCTCAGCGCCTTCAGAAAGCCGCTGCCCTTGCTGGCAATGTAGGTGATGTGGCATGCCCAGTAGGTCCAACCGGCGTAGTAGGCCAGCTTTGCGTTGGTGGTCTGGTGCAGCCAGGAGCTGACGCCGCCGCCCTCGTTTTTAAAGGCAGAGCCCAGCTCACCCACCATCAGCGCATAGGGGATGAAGTACAGGACAAACATAAAGATTCAGCTGAAGATGACCTGCGGACCGTTAAAGTACACAAAGCCGTTGGTAATGTTGCCGAAGCCCCAGACCGTAGAAAAGGCCATGAAGGCAAGGGTAAGCCACGAGATCTTTGTGGCTTTTTCTTTGTTAGACATGCGGACAATTCCTCTCTTTCTTTTCCACACAGGGCGGAAGTTCCTGTAAGAAGGCCAAGGTTCCGCATATACTTTGCAATTTTACTAAAATACAGCAGTACTCGACCGATCACTTTGATAGTATAGCATAATTGCAGATTGTAGACAATCTGCAATTTCCATAAAATGATTGGTCAAAATTTAGACGGTCAGCCAAATTCCCCTTATTTTGCTGCTTCGTCCGCTGCCTGTACGGCGCTGTTCGCGCTGCGCATCCGCTCCATGGGCTCCATGTAGTGGGCGTAGACGGCGCGGCAGGCAACCTCGGTGTCGCCGCTTGCCAGCGCCTCGTACAGCTTGGTGTGAATGCCGTTCTGCCGCTGCGCCAGTGTCTCGTGGTTAGAGCCGCTGTTCGCCCCAACAAGCAGGTTGCCGTAGTTCAGGTCGTCCCAGAATTTCAGCAGTCTGGGCAGCCCTGCCCGCTGCACGATGACCGCATGAAAGCGGTTGTCGTTCTCCACGATCTGCGAAAGATCCCCCGGCCGGACATTGCGCATCTCCTCTAAGATGCCGCGCAGGGTGCGCAGATCCTCCTCCGGGAATTTGCAGTCAAAATAGCGCAGCGCCGTCATTTCCAGATTTGCCCGCAGCAGATAGATCTCGTAGGCGTCCTCCGGCTTTACCCGGCGCACCGAGCAGCCCACATTGCGCGAATATTCAACCATGCCCTCCTGTTCCAGCTGCCGCAGCGCCTCCCGGATGGGTGCCCGGCTGGAGCCAAACTCCTCGGCCAGTTTCTGCTCGGCCAGCTTTACGCCCGGCTGTAATTCCCCGGTAAGGATCTTGCTCCTGATGGCAGAGGTGATACTTTCCCGTAAAGTCTGAAAGGCAAATTCGCCCATGACTTTTATCCCCCTTTTCTCTTCTATACGTTCTTTTTTTGCCGCACGCAGTCCGCAGCCGCTGCCAGTGCAGCCGCAGGCCTGTATTGCGTGCGCCTTATAAGGATACCACGAAACGGTGGAAAAATAAAGTTTTCTGGCAAAAACAGGTACTTTCTCCCCTCTCCGTCGTCGAAAGCCTGAACACAAAAAATGCCCCCGGAGGGCTTATTGCAGCTCTCCGGGGGCATCCTATATACGTTATACCTTGGCGCACACGGTCGGCATTTACTCGATCTCGATCAGATTCGGGTTCTCAGGCAGAGCCTTTGTCTGCTGAGGAGCGGGCAGCTGGATGTGCAGGACACCATCCTCAAACTTTGCATGGATGTCCTCCTTCTTCACCTCGCCCACATAGAAGCTGCGGGCGCAGCTGCCGGAGAAGGTCTCGCGCCGCACGTAGCGGCCCTTGTTGTCCTTTTCGTCATTGCTGTGGCTGCGCACTGCCTGAATGGTCAGATAGCCGTCGCTCAGATCCATCTGAACGTCTTCCTTCTTGCAGCCCGGCAGATCAACATCCACTTCGTAGCCGTTGTCCGTCTGCTTGACATCGGTCTTCATCATGTTTGCACCGCGCTTACCAAAGGTGTCGCGGGCTTCGCGGTTCATCGCACGCTCCAGTGCACCCTCGTTCCAGAACGGATCAAAGAGATCATCGAACAGGTTCTCATGAAAAACAGTCGGCATAAACATAAAACATACCTCCAATCCCGGCGTTCGGGTCGGGGCAAAAACTTTGAAGCGTCCACTCAGAAAGGCTTTCCGGGGAACCCTGCGGCTCTCCTTTTGCCCTTCCTCCTGAGCACGCCACTGTTATAGCACAATTATTTAGCACTGTCAAGTGTAGAGTGCTAAAATTCATAAAAGAATAATACTTTTGTCACAGCTTCTGCTATTTCTTCAAAAATACCGCGCAGCTCCATGCGGTCGCCGCTTTCCACCTGAAAGGTCACATAATAGGTGGTAGCGCTCGTGCTGGTGTAGCCGTGGGCACCGGTCATGTCCCCCGCATTAGCGGTGTGATGGCGGGAAACGTTCATCCGCTTGGCCACCACAGTGGCCGGGACGGTAAGGCGCGGGGACGCATTATTCTTGCTCCATGTGCGCAGGTTGCCCACCACGGTAAATAAGATCATGCCCAGTACAAATAGAAACACCAGCGGGAACAGGATGCTGAAAAGCGCGTCAAACCCACTATAAAACATATTAGTCCTCCAAGATTTCTTCCAGCAGCTGCTTTACGTCCTCCAGAAAGGCATCTTCGCCGAGGGTGTTCATTTTAAAGAACACCGCCTGACTGCCGCCCGCTGCAATGGCCGACAGCCGGATGGGCGCGTCCCCGTTCTGGAACAGGGTCAGCGTCAGGCTAAGGCGGTTGCCGCCCACCATGCTGTACCGCTCAAACACCCGCACGCTGCACTGGGCGCTGCCCTCCTTGAAATCGCTGCCGGCTTCCAGCTCTGCCGACCAGCTGCTGTCCGGGATGGCGTGTTCCAGCTTGCGGAGCAGGGTATCGAAGTTCTGGTTGCGGATGGTCTTTTCAAAAATAGCCATAGCTTCCTCCTTTTGCAAAATGCAGTCCCTTTACTCTGAATACGAATAAAAGCAGGCAACGATTGCAGCGCCCGCCCTTATTTTGCTGCAGTCAAGCTTTCTTTTTTCGCAACTTGGGTGCGGTGGCGTTGTAGCTCATGTCCAACACCAGACGGAGCTTATCCTCCGGGGCGCTGCCGTCCAGCGCGGCGGTGATCCAGTTTTCCTTGTTCATGTGGTAGGCAGGGTAAAAGCCCGGTTCTGCCCGCAGGGAGCCGATGAGGATGGGGTCACACTTCAGGTTCACGATGTCCACCGGCTGCTGCCCGGGCAGCCCCAGCTTGCTTTTGGGCACGGTGGTGACCAGCGCAAACCACTTGCGGTTTGCCGCATGGCGGAACACCGCCGACTCCGGGGTGTCCATCCATGGGTAGTCCGGCTCTACGCTGTAAGTATCAAAAATGAGCTGTTCCAAGCCCTTGCGGTCCATGGGCTCTCCCCCCTTTTACGGCTGCTGTGCCAACAGCTGCGCCAGCACATCCTCCGGGCGGGGGGTGTGGTTTTGGTATTTTGCCCGCAGCGGAGCGGCGGCGTTGTCCATAATGTAGGGCACGCCCACCACGTCCAGCATGGTCTCGTCGTTGTAGTTATCGCCAAAAGCCATGACCTGTGCGGGGTCGATGTCAAGGGTGCGGCACACGCACCGCACCCCGATGCCCTTGTTGGCAAAGGT
>OHKG01000612.1_pt1 | contig 13914 bp, 12 predicted proteins | sample 1568701 | NCBI WGS metagenome assembly OHKG01 (sample SAMEA3879529, study PRJEB24766) | human gut metagenome | biome: human-associated habitat; feature: feces | place: USA | collected 1985/1987 | reverse complement strand
CCAACGCAAGCACCATAGAATATGCCTTTAAAGAAGCCGATGCGGCTGTTGCTGGTGCAGATAACACAAAATATATCCATGCAAGCGCAAATACTATACAAATTTCAGAAGTTATAGCCGCTAATAAACTTGAGCATATTATTCAGCCCGAACATCTTTTTGGCACACCGTATTATCCTGTTATCTGTAAAAGCAAGGTGTATTTTGCAGTTGATTCAAATAATGACGGCAAATTTGATGCAAACGACAAAACCATTGACGGTACAAAATTACCCGATAAGGCTATTGCTCTTTACGACCAAGCAAACGGGTGTATAAAAGACGGAAATATTACAACGCTAAATCTTTCAAACAGAAAAAATTAATGGCACTTTTAACAATTTATCAGCATAAAGTTTGTGCAATGTAATAAAAATGCGTTTTATTAACTTTTTTTGGTAAAAATATATTGCAAGACTTGCAAAAATGTTATATAATAAACTTGTTTAACGGGAACGGTAACGCAAAATCCTATCAGCAACCGTCGTTGCGGTTTCCACAAAACGGCTCACAAATTATTATTAAAAAGAGAGGTAAAAACAATGAACGAAATTCAGGCAGTAAAAACTGCAAAAATCGAAGAAGTTAAGAAGAACAGCAAAAAAGGCTTTACACTCGTAGAGCTCGTAGTAGTAATTGCAATCCTTGCAATTCTCGCAGCAATCGCTATTCCGGTTGTATCTTCAACAATCGCATCATCACAGAGAAGTACTGCACTTTCAGACGCACAGACACTTGAGCTTGCTCTTAAAGAGGCTCACGCTCAGATCGTTGCTAAAGATACATCTGTTTATGCAGCAGATGCAAAAGTATCTGATGTTATTACTGCTAAGTCACTCCAGAGCATTCATGCTGGTGATGCTCGTACAATCGGTGGTGATACATATGTACTTTCATGGTGTGCAGATGACGATAAGTGTTATTGGATGAATGGTTCTGATAACCTTGATACTGCAATCACTCCTGGTGGTGCAACAGTTGCTATTGATACTACAGCTCAAGTTTCATCATTATTCTAATTTTAGTACAAAAATATGCAATCTCGGTTTTGCTGATGACCGACAACATACAAGCAAAAGGCTCGCCGAGTGCGAGCCTTTTGAAATATATATAGGTTTTTCGGTGTATTAAACTCAATTTTTGTGTATTGTTAATAACTTTTAGGGGATATGCCATGATTTACCCTGTTTGATTATAAAATTATTTTAATTTATTCTTTAAAGTAATTTTATAATCAAATCAGTTTAAAATTTTTTAACGGTTTTGATAAGCTTAAACAAGCATAAAATTTCAGGTGGTGTATTAAATATGAATTATGTACTGGTGCAGATTGCCAAAAGATACCTTTGCATAACAGCCTGCGAAACTGTAGGCGAGGCAGCTGCTAACGGCACTGCAAATAAAGGTAACAGTAAGAAACAGGCTGACCCTAACGAAAAGAAAGCCTACTCTTTCTCCTCCCCTCTTATTATTCCTGTTGACAAGGCTGTATTAAAAGACAAAAGCTCCGTATGGGAAGACCCTGCTTTGCTCGCCCGCCTTGTAAAAGACGGACTAAGCACAATGAACCACAGTGAGGTTCGTGATGTTATTCTTATGGTAGAAAGCTACGACCTTACCTGCCAGGAGTATCAGCATATCAGAGGTGCCAAAAGAATAATTGAAGGACTTGCAATTGACAGAATCAGAGATTTTGTCGGCGAGGCGGTTTCCGACTTCTCGGTAATCTACAAGGATTACTCTACATACAAAACAAAAGAAGTCAGCGAAGAAATCACATCTAAGGCTTTTGCAATGCCGAAAGCACTTGCGGATGACCTTGTTGCAGGATTTAAGTCTTTCTCACTTAATCTTATCCAGATTATTCCGTCAGAGGCGGCAATGATTTATGCTGCTCAAAAGACAATCTACAGCTTTAACAAAACCGTAGCTCTCATCAGTATGGACTATTCGGCAGTCAGAGTTTTTATTGCCAAAAACGGTGTGCCTCTCTACTGTCACGAATTTACATCCCCTGTAGATGAAATTTTACAGGTAATTGAAGAAGACAGAGATTTAAGCACGGCTGCCGCTATTGATTACCTGCGTACCGCCGGATACGGATTTAAAAATGAATGCAGAAATGCGTCTTCAAAAAGAAAGATTGACGATATTGCAGAAAACCTTATAGATGATATCGTCCGCAATGTTCGCCTTGTTACAATGTCGCTCAACATCAGCATTGACCAGTTGTTCTTAAGTGACTTCTTGGCTTACATTCCCCACATCCGCAACTATTTTGTAGGTTTTGGACTTGCAGGCGAGGTTATGCTTGTATCTGATACATTCAATACAGGCTCGGTAATTCCGGAACCGTCGCTTAAGGCAAGAGATGACTTCTACAAAAACGGTTCATACTTCCTTATGAACGAACTTATGAACTGCGGTACAGTATTTGAGAACAACCTTATTTACGGACTAAAGGCTCAACAGGCTAAAACACTTGATGACAGTGCAAAGGCTGCAAAAGTCGGTTGTGTCGGTCTTGGCATACTCTGTGTTGCGGGACTTGCTTTCTTTGGTTTCTACTTTGGCAGAAGCGTTGTAGATGATATGATTTATAACAATACAAAGTACGACTATGCAAAAACTCTTATTCAACAGAGAGATGACATTACCCAGTCTTTGGCAAATCAGTCACAGGATGCCGAGCTTTTACCGAGAACACAGCTTTATTGTGAAGATGTAATTAATCAGCTTGACACACAGGTTGTTAAGAAAATGAAAAGCTTTGGCAGTTACAATATTACTCATACTACTGACGGTGATGAAAGCTACTCTATTCCGATCAACGGTACAATCAAAGACTTCCCTGCCTTTATTGATTTACAGAACAGCATCAAAGAGGACGGATATTTTATAATGAATGAAACCTTCTCGGTTTCAGATGATCCGGATTCAGGTCTTTATCAGCTTTCTGCACAAATTACAACAGACAAAACAACTGTTGAAGCAAGAAACGCTGCTAATGAATCAACCAATAACAGCAATGCTGAAAATTAAGGGAGGGAAAAATAATGAAGAAAAATAAAATTCCGGGTTCAATTATCGCCTTTTTAGTACTTCTCATTGTTTTTGTAATTATATTGATTGCACTTGTAGTACCAACTATTACAAAGCTTCCAAAATACAATGAAGATCATGCTACAATTTCAGCTCAAATTGCCGACTGCGACGATGTACTTGCAAATCAGACAAGTGTCGAAGCCAAAATTGACGAAATGACTCAGCAGTACAACGAAAATCAAGAAGCACTTTATATTGACGCAAAATCATCTGTTGAAGATTTACAGTCTATCTTTGCTGACCTCGGTATTGATATGACATCACTTAACCGTGGTGAAAGTATTCAGGATGACCAGGGCAGAACATCAAAGGGCGGTGTTCCGCTTTTTAAAACAAATCTTTCTTTCAGCTACAACGGCTCAGAAGAGAACACACTCAAACTTGTTCATTACCTTGAACAGGAATCAAAGGGTTGTTACTTTATTAATTCACTCATAATGTCACCAATGGAAGACAGCAGTGATTACTCGACCTCATTCGATGTAACATTGTACTATTTTGACTCAACAAAGCAGGTTGCAACTACTGCACCAACAGAACCAACTACATAATTATAAGGACTTTACTATGGCTAATTTACTTCCAATCGACTTTTCACAAATTTCAACCTATATAACTCTCGCATTAATTTTAATACTGTCAGTTGTACTCTGTATGCTCGCATACAGGCTTATGAATGTCGTGCCTGCAAAATGGCTGTGCGACTATGATGAAGAGCCGGACGAAAGTCTTTTTGGCACAAGGTATATTTTCAAACAAAGCGGAATTTACACTTCCGCTTTGTTTGCTATATTTAACTTAGGCATCTTTGCGTTTTTCGGCTATTCTTATTACACGATTTTCTTTTTATTAATTTCGATTACAATGCTCCTCATAGCTATGAGTGACTTTAAATATACAATTATTCCCGACCAATTCACAATTGCACTTGCAGTGCTTTGCGTTGCGCTTGCAATAACCGACCTTTTCACGCAGCAAATCTTTATTAAAGAATGGTGGAGTATTCCGCTTGGTGCTGTATGCGGCGGCGGTTCGCTTATGCTTATAAATTTATTTTCTATTGTAATTCTCAAAAAGAACGGAATGGGCTTCGGTGATGTAAAACTTATGCTTGCACTTGGTGCTTGCCTTGGTTTTCCTATGGTATTTTCAGGACTTTTAATCGCCGTATTTATAGCTCTCCTTTATATAATATTTTTGCTTATCAAAAAAATATTTTCAAAAAACGAAGTTTCAAGCTATTTCCCCTTTGGCCCGTTTCTCTGCATCGGTTCACTTTGCAACTTGTTCTTAGTCAATGTAATTAACTACGGTTTAGACCTTTACTTCGGTCTTTTCAGCCTTAGCTATTAATCTTGTCAATTCCCGTGAAAGGATGATCATATATGAAAAACTCTGTTTTTAACTTGAGTGACTATCTCGTTAAAAGCGGTACAGTAAGTTTAAAAACATTAAAGCGTGTTGAAATGCTTTATATGGAAGACAATACTCTTACTCTTGAACAAGCGTTGATAAAAGAAGGCGTTGTCACAGAGGATCAGATTTATGACCTTATGGCAAAGAAAATGCATTTGCCGCTTGTTGACCTTACTTCCTACTACATATCAGACGATGTAGCCCAGCTCATTCCGGAGCAGATGATGGAAGACCTCGGCGTTATGCCGCTTACGATTGAAGGCAATTATCTCTTGATTGCCATGACAAATCCGCTTGATTATAAAGCAATTTATACTCTCAACAACTATACAAAAAGAAAAATAAAAACCGCTATATGTACTCCTACACAACTTAAAATCAAACTTGACGAAATTTTCAGTGTGTCGGACAAAGAAGCGGTAATAGACGAGGCTCAGGAATTTGTTCAGAGCCAGATGAAAAAAACTGAGGACACAGTATCCACCGAAGATCAAGAGGATATTGAAGATCAGCCTATCATTAAATTTGTAAACAATATGATAGCCGAGGCTGTAAGACAGCGTGTATCCGATATTCACCTTGAGCCTCAGGAAAAGAAATTGGTAATTCGTTTCCGTATTGACGGTAAACTTATTAAATATATGGACTCAAGCAAGGAGCTTGCTCCCTCTGTAACGAGCCGTATTAAATTTATCAGCGGTATGAACATTGCGGAAAAAAGAATTCCGCAGGACGGTAGAATTCACTATAATATCAATAATCAAAAAATTGATATGCGTGTATCTTCTCTTCCTTGTGTTTATGGCGAAAAAATCGTAATCAGAATTACAACCGCACTCGGTATGAAGCTTGATAAAAAGAACATCGGTTTTCTCCCCGAAAACCTTGAGAAATTCGACCAGCTTTTGACATCAAGCCGTGGTATCATTCTTCTTTCGGGTGCAACAGGTTCAGGTAAGTCAACCACACTTTACGCTGCTCTTTCATCTCTTAACACCGAAGACAAAAACATTGTAACAGTTGAAAACCCTGTCGAAATGGTTTTGCCGGGTGCTACACAGGTTAATATCAATGAAAAAGCAGGACTTACATTTGCAAGCGTTCTTCGTTCTATCCTCCGTCAGGACCCTGATATTATTATGATCGGTGAGATTCGTGACCAGGAAACCGCAGATATCGCAGCAAGAGCCGCTATCACAGGTCACCTTGTACTTTCAACAATCCATACATATAACGCAGCCAGCTCGGTTGTCCGACCTATTACAGGACATTTGGTTGTCAGTACATTACATACGAACGATGCTATTAGTACGATTGTTAGACTTGAAGAAATGGGTGTTGAACCTTATATGGTATCTTCTTCTATGCTCGGCGTTATTGCCCAAAAGCTTGTAAGAAGACTTTGCCCGGAGTGTAAGCAAGCATATGATGCAACAGATGACGAGCTTAGACTTCTCGGACTCCCTATCACCAAACAGCTCACACTTTACAAACCGGGTCAGTGCCCTGCTTGTAACAACATAGGTTATAAGGGAAGAATTGCCGTTCACGAGGTTATGCCTGTTTCAAGATCTATTAAAAATGCCATTCATCTCGGTAAAACCACAGATGAAATTGACACAATAGCAAGAGAAGAGGGTATGATTTCACTTCGTGATAACCTTAAAAAGCTGTTGTATGACGGTATTATATCATTTGATACATTCATTGACACTGTATCAGAAATCTATCAGGAAGATTAAGGAGTAAGTTTTATGGAATTTGAAGAGATGGTCAGATTTGCCGTTGAAAACGGTGCGTCTGATATTCACCTTGCAAGCAATAACTTGCCTTCTTACCGTAAAAACGGTAAAATTATGAACTACAAAGGCACAGAGATTCTTGACGAGGACACAGTTATGAAGTATATTGACGAGGTTCTTGAGCCTGCCGATTACCTTAAGTTCTGCAACACAGGCGATATCGACTCGGCTTATCAGTTTGGAAACCTCGCACGATTCAGAATTAATGCATTCAAGCAGCGCCACGGTGCGACGCTTGTAATGCGTGTAATCAAATTGAATCCTCCAAAACTCGGCGATTTAAATTTGCCGCGGTCTATTGCAAAAATTCTTAACCTGCAGGAAGGTCTTGTACTTGTAACAGGTCCTACCGGTAGCGGTAAGTCAACAACACTTGCAGCTCTTATCAATGAAATTAACCATCGAGAAGAACTGCACATTATCACAATTGAAGACCCTGTTGAGTATATGCACTCCCCTGCAAAATGTATTATTAACCAGAGAGAAGTCGGCCAAGACAGTGAAACTTACTCGTCAGCACTTAAATCGGCACTTCGTGAAGACCCTGATATTATCCTCATGGGTGAGATTCGTGACCTTGAGTCAATGTCAATCGCTCTTCGTGCAGCAGAAACAGGCCACCTTGTTTTTTCAACACTTCATACAGAGAGTGCCGCAAAAACAATCGACCGTCTTATAGATATGTTCCCTGTTGAAAGACAGAAACAGGCACTCAACCAGCTTTCAACCACACTTAAGGCAGTAATTTCACAGCGTTTGCTTCCAAGAGCAGACCGTCCGGGCCGTATCGGCGCATTTGAAATTATGTTTGTTAATTCTGCTATCGCTAACCTTATCCGTGAAGATAAGATTCCGCAGATTGAACAGATGATTTCTTTGAACCAGCAGACAGGTATGATTACAAGAAAGTTGAGTATCGAAAACCTCCTCAAAAGAGGACTTATTTCAAAAGAAACTGCCGACAAGTACAGTTACGATGTGGCTGATAACGCAATACTTACAGGCGGCAACAATTCTCCGCAGCCGGGCGCACCGGGAATACCACAGCAACCACCGCAGCAGTTGACCGCTCCAATGCCACAGTATTCTAATCTCCCGCAAAACAGCACAAACGCTTATCTTAACAGGAGGTAAAAATAATGGAATTTTCTTATGTAGCAGTAAACGAAAAAAATCGTAAATATCGTAACCGTATGACAGCAAACACCAAGGAAGAGGTTAAGCGAAAGCTTGAACAGCGTGGTCTTATCGCTATTTCCATTAATGAAGTAAAAAAAGGTTCGCAGGAAGATATTCCGATCTGGCAGCGTGATCTTGGCGGTTCAAAAGATGTGCATACATTAAAAATCAGTAACAAGCGACTTCTTACATTTATGCACCAGATGGCATTGATGATTCGTTCGGGTATTTCGCTTTCGGTTGCAATGGCCGTAATGTGTGACACTGAAAAAGATAAGAATATGTTGAGAATTTTACAGGAAATAACCGCAAACCTCTACAACGGTATTACTCTTTCGCAGTCGCTAAGCTCATTTAAAACTTTCCCGACTGTTTATGTAAACATTATTCAAACAGGTGAGGCAAACGGTCGACTTGATGAAGCATTTGATAAGTGCGTTAGTCTTCTCAAAAAGGAAATCACACTTAAGAACAAGATCAAGGGTGCAATGATTTACCCTATCTTCCTCCTCATTCTTACAATCGGACTTATCATAGTAATGAGTGTAGTTGTACTTCCGTCATTTAAAGGATTGTTTGAAAGTTTTGACTCCGAACTTCCGATAATGACACAGATTACAATGGGTATTTCAGATGTACTTATTCATTACGGCTGGCTCATTATTCTTATTATCGTTGCAATTGTAGTTACAATCAGAATTCTTTACAAAAAGAACTATTCATTCTGTATGTGGTGGTCAACATTCCAGCTTAAAATCCCGATTATCGGCGAAGTTTTAAGACTTAACCAGCTTACAAGATTTGCAAATATGATGGCAACACTTACTTCTTCCGGTGTAAACATTCTTTACGCACTTGAACTTTCAAGAGATGTAGTAGGCAACAAATTTATGTCCGACTGTCTTAACCAGGTAATTGAAGATGTAAGAATCGGTACACCGATCAATATTTCCCTTTCAAGATATCCAAAAGCTTTCGATCCGCTCTTTGTATCAATGATAAGAGTCGGTGAGGAAAGCGGTATGCTCAGTGATTCCCTTAACAAAATGGCAGATATGTACGACGAACAGGCAACCGACGCTACACAGCGTATGACAGATGCAATGACACCTGCAATGACAATCATTATCGCCGGTATCGTAGGTTTCGTTGTAATTTCTATCGTACAGGCAATGTTCGGTATGTATTCAGTTATTAACTAATTGTATTTCAATAATCGAAAGGAGTTTTTTTTATGAAGAAATTCACTACAAAGAAGAGAAAGATTAACAGCAAAAAGGGTTTTTCTATGGTGCTTGCCATAGCCTTGGTTGCAGTCCTTTTCTTAACAACAACCTCTTTTTTATCTATTGCAATGCTCCAGCAAAAAGAAACCGGTACATCAATGAATTCTCGTCAGGCATATGTTTCCTCAAAAAGTGCTCTTGATATAGCTGAGGATTTCTTGAATGACGGCAAGCTTAACTTACCTACAAATATCGATGATTCAAAATATTATGTTTTCTACTATGATGCATCCGGTAATGTTCAGGTAAAGGATTTTTCAAATGCATCTGACGCACAGAATTTTATTGATAGCACAGACTTTACAGTTATTGGCAACGCTTATGTTAAAATAACAAAGACTTCAGACACTGAATATACTATTACAGCTGTAGGTTCAGAAAGCAAGTACAACAACACAAACGGTGGCAACACAGGTGATATTTCAGCTAAATTTGAAGTTACCCAGCATTGGGAAAAGAAAGAAGTAGGCACATCACTCAGAATGTCTGAAAAGAAATTTTCTACTCCACCTGCCGCAAGTAGCACAGGTTTCCTTACGCTCGGTGACCAGACAGCTTTCTCTCTTTTAAAATCTCAAATTAAATCTACTTTAAATGAAGAAAGAGATTTCCGTACAATTCAAGGTATGGAAGATAAAGGCGGTTTGGCATATATTCTTCGTAATGAAGCAGAAAAAACACCAATTTCATCATTTTTTCCACTTGTTTTTGATAAGGCATTAAAAATCACAAGTAGCTCAGGAAGCCGTTGCAGAGCTATTGCATATAACAACGGTATCTATCTTCTTGGTAATTATTCAGGTACTGATGTAAAATCAAGTACAGGTGTAGACTTACAGGATATTTGTTACTATCCTAATTCTGATGCATCATATGGCTGTACTTTGGAGTGCAAATTTCTTGTAATCGGCGGTAATATGGCTTGTAAAACCTCAGCCGGTCAAAAAGGTGCTGCTGTAAAATATGCTGGTAGTGACTTTGCTACAGACAAAGGTGTAGTAATTTACTTTACCAAGGATAATATTATATGTAAAAATCCTAACTATAAAGAGGCAGCCATATATAGCAAAGGATACTATTTTTTACCTATTGAAACAGAAGCTATAAATCAAACAGGTATTGATTTATTTGATCCGGATACGCCAAATAAACTTACGAAAATCGAAGATTTAAGTACGGACAGCCACTATAAAAATCTCAACGGTATTGACAAATATAGTTCCTTGCTCGATTCAAATGGTAATCTCAAAAATATGCACTCAGCATATGAAGAAAAAACTGACTCTGGCAAAAAAACTGTATGTTTTCTTGAGAAAAACGGAACTTTCAAGACAAAAGATAATCCACTTGTATGTACAAATATTCCTAAAAGCAACTACTATACAGGTTGGGAGGATTATTATACTTATTGTGCACCATCTGCAATGCCTACAGCGTCAAACAAAAGCTATATAGACCTGTATGCCGGCACAGAGTTCAATTATCTTTGGTATAATGTTAATCAAATGGATTTAAATTCAAATGTTAATATTAATATTAGAAGCCGTAGTGTCGTTTTAAGTATTGGACCTGAACAGGGAGAGGAATTATACTATAACCGAAACAAGATGTATCCTTATAACTTTAATCAAACCAATCTTCCTACAAGTGATTTTGCTACTGATAGTGGCACTAAAAAAACCACTATTACCTCTTCAGGAGCAAATAAAATCAAGCAAAATGATGCTACAGCTTCATTCAATGTAATGCCATACTGGGGTGAAAGCTCATTTACACTGACAGTAATCAATGACTTTACTGTAGAAACAGCAAACGGAACCACTTACACAGTAAAGGCAGGCAAATACACAGATATACCGAAAGAAGGACTTAATCTTTTCGACGATAACGCAAAAGACTACTTTGATAGCCACTCAACAGAACAGGAAGATTCTGATTCTTCAGGTATTGACTGGGTACAAAGCGGAACTATAAACACTTCCGTTGCCGACAGCAAGCTTAATCAGAGCAGTTCTGTAATTAAGTTTGAAGCTTCAAACGGCGGCACTCTTAAAAACGGTGCATACACAGCAAAAGCAATTTACTGTGACTTTGGCAATACAGTCAAGGGAAACAACGCTACACTCAAGGGCGATGCTATTTCAATAGGTGCAAATAAATTGGATGGCAGTGGTGCTAATAATGGTTTGTTCATTAATACCTACGGTGGCTATTCAGACTCAATATGTGAGCTTATTACAAAAACTACTATAACAAAAACTGACGGTACAACCGAAATTCAGACTAATAAAACACCTGTTGACGGATCTTTGCTCCATATCACCCGTGATACTGAACTTGTGCTTGATGACGGACTGACATATTCACTTAATGAAGGCTACTACTACTTCCCTGAGGAAAAGTCAGACTTCAACATCTTAAGCAGTGCTTTCTGGCAGAAATGGACTGCAACAAATCCTTACTACTATGCAAAGGAAATAAACAAAGACGACACTATAAGCTACAGCATTCACAACGATTTAAAAACAGACAAAGTAAGCTTTGAAGGGAAGTATTTCTAAATGAAGAGGAAAAAACCGATATTGAAAAAACACTTTAAAAGTAAAAAAGGCTTTTCTCTTCTTGAACTTATTTGCGCAATTATGATCATGGCAATAGCCGTTTCGGCTACTGCCACCGGTCTTGCAATCAGCTATGAATCAATTACCAAAAACAGCCTTATGAACAAGGCTTCGGCAAAAGCTCAGATGTATTGTGACATTGTTATGACATATGTTGAAAAGACACCTTCTCACAATCCAACATCAGTATGGGATTCAAGCTTAGACTTATCTAAAAACAAGCTTTTTGCCAATCAACCAAATACAGGTCTGAAATTTGACTCAATAATTCAAACAAGTATTAATGATGATGTAAACGCTCTTGACAATTCAATGACTGCTAAGCAGTATGATACAGCATCAATCGGCTCAAGAGATTTTGACATATCTGAAATGGCATATGTTGTTGAATTTCAAGGTAAATATGTAAATAGCGAAGGCAAGGAAATGGTATCTTACAAGATAACAACCTATGTTAACTATGGCACAAACGGAACAACAACCTGTGAGGGTGTTGTTACCAAGCCGGAATTTGCAGAGTAAGGAGGATATACAATGAAAACCAAAAATATCAAAAAATATCTCTCCAAACGCTCTATAAAGGCAAAAGCAGGTGCTACGCTTGTTGAGCTTGTAGCAGTTGTTTGTATCCTTGCTATTATGTCTACAACCTGTATAAGCGGTATGTTTGCTATGGCAGATGTAGCTAAACGAGGTTATGATTTATCATACTGTGAACGCACAAGCGATATGATTTCAAAACAGCTTTCTGTTTATGGTAATTCAGGCAGTGATGTTCAGGGATATGAAAATATGCCAACAGTAAGTGCTTACAACGAAACATCAAATCCCGGCGGTTTTATGGATGTAGAAAATCCGTCAGGTGGCTATGGCAATAAAAACGATTATTTTCTCTATGCTGACCCTAATGTAGAATACAGGCTAATTCTTGCAAGATTTGACACAACAACAAGCCCTTATCAGTTTAAGACCGTTACTACTATTGATAATGTAAAGTCAATTACTTTTAATGTTCAAAAGCTGAATATGAGTGCAGAACGCAAATATATTGTAACAACAGTCGGCACAAACATCTGGGATCAGGCTACTAAGAAGCGTGTTGAATACACAATGTCGAGCGGTGTTGTTCTTAACAACACAAACAGCTCTACACCTGCTATTTCAGCATTAACACCCGGTAGTAATGACACAATCACAATGAAAAGTCCTTCAACTGTTGCAAGCAATACATGTATCCGCATTCGCACTTCAAGCAGAAGTGAAGTAGATATTTCTTAATCTAAACCCAATTTAAAAGCTGCTGTAAAAAACAGCATATCAAAAAAGCCGAGATTCACAAAAAAGTGAGTCTCGGTGATTTTTTTGCTTGCATTGCTGAATATTGTATCCGGACAATAATCGGTCGTTACCCTTATTTGCATTGGCAGTTATCTTTGTTCCGTCTATGTAGATATGCGACATATCCTGCTTTCCTTAACAGCAAGGTGATTATTTAGATCAATATGATGAAAAACCTCGTTAAATGTATATACCGGATCAGAAATTTCTATTATTTTTTCAATTTCCGGTTATAATTTTAATTGATACGGTGTATAATATACCTTGTTTATATGGTTTTTCATTACAAATAAATTATATCACAAAAATGACTGCATTCCTACCTTTCGGTTAGAATGCAGTCGTTTTTTTATTTAGGCTGTTTTTTACAGCTCCATAAATTATGTAGCTATTAACTTAGTTTGTTGAAATGAACGGACGAATTGCAGATGCAACTGTAGAAATTGGGTGCGACTGCAAGAACACTCTGCCCGGTCCTGTAATAACTGTATTAAACAAACCCTCTCCGCCGAGGAACATATTCTTAACACCCTTAATACGCTGGATGTCCATTTGACAAGATGCATCCATTGCAGCAAGGTTGCCTGTATCAACAACAATCTGCTGACCGGGTGCAAGGTTATACTGCTTGCAGTAGCCGTCAATCTCAACAAAAGCAGTTCCGTAACCCGATAGCTTTTGAAGTATGAATCCTTCGCCTCCAAAAAAGCCTGCACCCGCTTTTTTATTAAAATGTACAGAGAGGTCAACAGTAGCAGAACTTGCAAGGAAGCCCGATTTCTGAACGATTATAGGCATATTAGGCTGAATCTCAAAAGGAATGATTGAACCTGGGAAAGATGAAGCAAGAGTAATGAAACCCGGACCGCCCATAGCTGTGTAGCGGTTCTGCATAATAGACTCTCCCGACATCATTTTGCCGAACATCTTGCCTACTCCGCCGCCTGAAGTTTCCATATTAAGGTTAGGTGACATCCATACCATTCCGCCGCCCTGTGTAATAATAGTTTCGCCGTTTTCAAGAGATACCTCCACTATCGGAAGTGAACCTCCCTCAATTTTGTATTGCATAGATAAACCTCCATAAATGTTTATTATCGGCATTATATCATATATCAAATGCAATGT
>OHKG01000611.1_pt1 | contig 13923 bp, 10 predicted proteins | sample 1568701 | NCBI WGS metagenome assembly OHKG01 (sample SAMEA3879529, study PRJEB24766) | human gut metagenome | biome: human-associated habitat; feature: feces | place: USA | collected 1985/1987 | reverse complement strand
GTGAGGACATTCTTCAAATCTAAACGGTATAAATTCCAAACATTATAACTTTAATTGAATCTCAATAATGAATAAAGCAAGGGTTATAGCTTTTTATCTACCTCAATTTCATCCAATACCAGAAAACGACAGATGGTGGATGAAAGGTTTTACGGAATGGACTAATGTAGGAAAAGCACGTCCATTGTTTCCAGGACATTATCAGCCTAAGGTGCCGGCAGATTTGGGATATTATGATTTGCGAGTGCCGGAAACACGCAAGGCGCAAGCTGACATGGCAAAAGAATATGGTATCGAAGGCTTTTGTTACTGGCATTATTGGTTTGGAAATGGAAAGAGACTCTTAGAGCGCCCGTTTAATGAAGTATTGTCTTCTGATGAACCGGATTTTCCTTTTTGTCTGGCTTGGGCTAATGAGTCATGGAGGGGCTTTTATCACGGCATAAAGAGCAAAGATACTTTGATAAATCAGCTTTATCCGGGAGAACAAGATTATATAGCTCATTTCCACGAGGTATTACCTGCTTTTAAAGACCATCGCTATATTACAGTGGATGAGAAACCGTTGTTTATGGTTTATCATCCTTTGGATCATCCGGAGATGAAAGAGTTCATTGAACTCTGGCGTACTTTAGCTGTGCAGAATGGCTTGAAGGGGGTTTATTTCATAGGACAAACCTATCATTTGAAAGAAGAAAAAGAGAGACTTATATCATATCTTGGCAGGATTAGTGACGATATGGAAATGTCAAAAAAGCGTCTTGAAAGTTACCGGACTTCTTTGGAAAGAGAGCAGGCACATAGTGGTGAAACAGCAGACAATCTTTTGCTGTATAAAAAAATAAAAGAAAATACCGACAGACTGGCTTCCTTATATGATGAAACAAGAACTTGTGAAAAACTTACAGGCGGGCTTACAAAGGAACACGCAGAACTGTCAAGAAAAGTCAGGTCATTTGATGCCCTGCTTACGGAAAAAGAAAATATAAGAAAAAGTTTTGAAGAGGAAGCCGCTTCAATCAACAAGGAATATAGGGAAAAGTTCGAGTCTTATTTCAACGGAGAAGCAAAAGAACCGGATATTGAAGAAGATGAAATCAATACCAGGGCAGGGGCTTTGAGAAAAATCATATCTGATGAAATAGGAGAACTTGCTGATAAAGAAAAACAGCTTGCGCATTATGATGCCCTTATTAAGAAAAATATTGATAATCTTAAATATTATGGTTTTACCTTAGATGAGGCAAAAAAAGCAAAAGACGAAGGCCTTTTTTCAAAGGCATCTGTTGATGAAAGGTTAGTAATCAAGAATCAGCTTGATAAAATTAAATCTGAAATTGACAAAACCGACGGAATAATTAATTCCGAACAGGCACAGAAGAACCGTATTGAAGGAAGTATATGGCACGGAAAGAAACTATATGAAGAACAATACGGTGAATTTATCAGGGAAAAATTTAATGACCCTCAGGCGTATATTGTTACCGGACGTCAGGAAATATCTTCTATTACATCGGGAATACAGAATATTGAGAAAGAATTGAAAAATATTGATGAGAATAACAGGGATCTTATTGTAATGGAGAGAGATATCGGGAGAATATTCCGGACCATGGGAATTTATATACCGGAGGACGGACTGACGGATGAAAATATTGCTGTGGATGACGATATCACTGAGAATTATGAAGAAATTGAAAAGAATTATGACAGGTTAAAACGTGATGAACAGCGTAAGAAAACTGCTTTTCTTAATGATAAACAAAAGTTATCCGATGATTTGTACGGACTGGAGGCTTATGACCTTGCGGCGGAAATCAAACTGAGTCTTAATGCACCGGAAATCGCAGAAGATGTGGAAGATATGGTAAATGGTCTTAGGGAAACTTCGGATTATATTGCACTTGAAAGGGACAATGTGGAGCAGGGCATAAGAGACTTACAGCAGATTGCTGATAATTTTGAAGAACGTTGTATCCAGATTTGCAGCAATATCCGTACAGAGTTAGAACGACTGCCAAAGCTCTCAAAGATAAATCTTGACGGAGAATCCGTTCCTGTAATTACGTTACAGATTCCTTATATAAAAGAGGAGTTTTATAAGGAAAAAATGACAACATACATAAACGATACAATAGCAAGGGCTGATATTTTTGACACACAGGACGATAAATTAAAATATATCAAAAACCAGTTATCGTGGAAAAAATTGTTTTCAGTAATTGTAAGCGATATGAATAGTATAAGATTATGCCTGTATAAAAGGGAACATATCAAGGACAGGAGCAGATACTTAAAATACGAGGAAGCTGTGGGAAGTACAGGCCAGTCACAAGGAATTTATATCCAGTTTTTAATTTCGGTTATTCACTATATATCCAGCATAAATTCGTCCTATGATATGGGAATTTCAGGAAATACAATTTTTATTGATAATCCGTTTGGTGCGGCAAAAGATATATACATCTGGGAACCGATTTTTAAACTGCTCAAAACCAATCATGTGCAGCTTATCGTTCCGGCAAGAGGAGCGACACCTGCAATTACGAGGATGTTTGATGTGAATTATATACTGGGCCAGAAAATGGTCGGTGACAGGCAGCAGACAGTTGTGGTGGATTACAGAAGTCAGGTAAATACAGAGGATTCTGATTACAATGTAACGGAATTCACACAAACCACTTTAAAACTTGATTGAAATTGACATAGCCATGTGATAGAATTATTTAGGATTTATGCGTAGTATTAGAGGTGAACGCTTTGGATAAAGTAGAATATGGAATTAAATTAGAACAGATAGAGAAACTTAAATCAGAAAAGCAGTATAGTGAAGCGGCGGATATAGCGGATACCATTGAATGGCGGAAGGTTAAGAAGTGGTCAGAGCTTATGACGGCGGAAGAAGTATACGAAAAGGCAGAACGAATTAAGGAAGCGAGAAATATATGCATTTATGCCTATAACCGTAACCTTGGAGGCAGAAGCCTTGTTTTTAAAATGACAGAACTTTCCATAAGACTTGAAGATTATGAAGAAGCAGAGGATCTGTATAATGAATTTGTGGAAATGGCTCCCACAGATATGAACAGATATGTCCTTTTATATGAACTTGACAAGGCTAAGAAGGTTCCTCCTGAGGAACTGATAAAAGTTCTTGAAGAATACAGAGATAATGAACAGGATGAGAATTTCGGATACGAACTGGCAAGCCTTTATGCTGAGGTTGGAAGAATAGAAGAGTGTATTAAAGAATGTGATGATCTTATACTCTGGTTCGGAGATGGAGAGTATGTTTATAAGGCATTGAAGCTCAAAAAGAAATATGCCTCTCTTACCCCTGCACAGCAGGAGAAACTCAACATAATGGACAAGTTTGACAAAGCCGGTCTTGTATATGAAGCAGGCTTTTCAGGAAACTATGATGAATACGAAATGAAATCAGCCAGAGAGAGCATGAAGGAAATAAGCCATGACGAGACAAATGATGATGAGATAAGTGTCCCACTCGCCAGACCGGATATTTATGATACACAGACACTACAGAATGATCTTGCCAACAGCCTTAAGGAAATTTTTCAAAATGATGATAAAAATGACGACGGGAATGATGTACTCAGTCCGGTAAAGGAACAGAAAACGGAAGAGACTGTACCGGAAGAAGCTGTACCGGAAGAAGCTGAACCGGAAGAAGCTGAACCGGAAGAGACTGTACCGGAAGAATCCGCAGATGAAGAAACTGCCGATAAAGTGTCTCAGCCTGCGCAAGAAGATGAAGAAGAGAAAACAGAAGATACACCTGAATATGATACAATAATAGATGATGATATGGCGGCAACAGCAGAACCGGTTAATGTTGAAGTGATTGAACTTCAGATGTCAGGGGATGATGAACTTGTTGACGAGCCTACAAGAGAAATCATAATCAATACCCACCATTGGAATAAAATTAAATCAGAGATGCGGGAAGATGACCCTATGATTCCTGAGCATGATGAACAGACTGAATATAAGGAAGAATATATCCCTGAAGCAGCAGAAGAACAGGAAATGGTTGAAACTGTTGAGAAACAGGAGACAATACCTGAAGAGACAGATATCAGAGAGACTGTACCGGAGGATTATAAACCGGAAGCCGGGGAGGACAGAATACCTGTCCAGATGGAACTGAATCTTGAAGAACCTCCTATTGAGGGACAGGTTGATTTGTTATACTATCTTGAGCACATGAATGATCCGGTTGAAGAGCCAGCGGCAACAATAGATGATTTATTAAAAACAACGATAGAAAACAGACATACAGACAATACCATTGAGCTTGATGAAGCCATTAACAGTATTACAAGAGCTGCAATTTCCGAAGCCGAACAGGAAATTAACGGATATGCCGATGAGTCTTATGATGTTACGGAGGAAGAAGAGTACAGTCCGGAGGATTCAATGGACGAGCTTGACGATAATACAAGAAAGTACATTAAGAAGTATCTTTTTATGAACGGAATGGAAGATTCCATTCTCCATTTTATTAACGGAAAGAGACATGAGATTCCGGATGGTACTTCAAGACATGGAAATATAATCATAATCGGGAAAAAAGACACTGATAAAACAGGATTTGCGATTAATCTTTTTAAATCATTGCATGCCAATGACGAACAGAGGGAACTGAAGATTGCAAAAACAAGAGCAGAAGTTCTGAATGCAAAAGGTGTTGCCGCATCGGCTGATAAGATAAAAGGCACAACACTTATTGTTGAAAATGCAGAGAAACTCAACAGGGATGTGGTTGAAGAACTTAATCAGTTTATGGAAACCGATACAGCTTCAATGCTTGTTATTTTTACAGGTGAGGAATTTGCATTAAAAAGACTGTTTTATAATTGCGAAAGCCTCAGGGATAAATTTGATTACAAGCTGGAACTTAAGCACTATTCCGTTAATGAACTTGTTGACGTTGCAACGGAATATGCCAGAGTTAAAGGATATGCTATTGACGAAAGAGCGCTTTCAGGGTTATATATATCAATTGATGAACTTAATGGCGATGATGAAGGTACAGAAATTGAAAAAGTCAAGAAGATAGTCGATTCCGCCATAATAAAGTGCGGCAAATCATCCAGAAACTTCTTTGGAAAGAAGAGGAATGGATTAATATCTTTAAAGGAAAAACATTTTTTGAAATAAATGGTCATCAGGCCTTAACGGAAAGGAATTTTTATTATGAGTACAAATCTTGAACAGATGTCAGTAAATGCCATCAGAGTATTAGCAGCGGATGCTGTGCAGAAAGCTAATTCGGGTCATCCCGGACTCCCATTAGGATGTGCTGCAATCGGATATGAACTTTGGGGCAATCATATGAATCACAATCCTGCCAATCCTCAATGGGCTGACAGAGACAGATTCATCCTCTCAGGAGGTCATGGTTCCACATTGTTATATTCACTTCTCCATCTCTTTGGATACGGTCTTACCAAAGAAGATCTGATGAATTTCAGACAGCTTGATTCATTAACACCGGGACATCCGGAGTATGGACATACGGTAGGAGTTGAGGCAACAACAGGACCTCTCGGAGCCGGAATGGGAATGGCAGTGGGAATGGCAGCTGCGGAGGCACATCTTGCGGCAATTTTTAATAAAGAAGGCTATCCTGTAGTTAACCATTACACATACGTACTTGGTGGTGACGGATGTATGATGGAAGGAATTTCTTCTGAGGCAATGTCACTTGCAGGAACATTAAAGCTTAATAAACTTATTGTTATATATGATTCTAACAGTATTTCCATTGAAGGAAGTACCAATATTGCATTTACTGAAAATGTTCAGAAAAGATTTGAGTCATTCGGATTCCAGACAATTACTGTCGAAGACGGAAACGACATAGAAGAAATCGGAGCAGCGATAGAAGCAGCAAAGGCTGATACAACAAGACCTTCACTTATTACAGTTAAAACAAAAATTGGTTTTGGATGTCCTGCAAAGGAAGGAAAAGCAAGTGCCCACGGAGAACCTCTTGGGGTTGATAATGTGGCAGAACTCAGAAAAACCCTTAACTGGCCATCGGATGAAAGTTTCTATGTACCTGATGAAGTATATGAAAATTACAAAGAACTTGCTAAGAAGGGTGCAAAAAAAGAAGCAGAGTGGAATGCTCTTTTTGAAGAATACTGTACTAAATATCCTGAAATGAAAAAATTATGGGATACTTATTTTGATAAAAACCTTGCTGAAAAGGTTCTTGATACGGAAGAGTTCTGGGCGTTTGACAATAAGCCTGAGGCAACAAGAAGCGTGTCAGGTAAAATACTTAATAAAGCCAAAAAAGTTATGCCTAACCTTATGGGCGGTGCTGCAGACCTTGCACCATCTACCAAGACATATATGGAAGGTGCAGGTGATTTTTCTGCTGAGAATTATGCGGGAAGCAATATGCACTTTGGCGTAAGGGAAATGGCTATGGCAGCTATAGGTAATGGTATGATGCTCCACGGAGGATTAAGAAGTTTTGTATCTACATTCTTTGTATTCAGTGATTATGTTAAGCCAATGGCAAGACTTTCGGCACTTATGAAACTTCCTTTGACATACGTTCTTACACATGACAGCATCGGTGTTGGAGAGGATGGCCCTACACATGAACCTATCGAACAGCTTGCAATGTTCCGTTCAATGCCGGGATTTGCGGTATATCGTCCATGTGATGCTACTGAAACAGCGGCAGCCTGGTATTATGCCCTTACAAATCAGGACACACCTACAGCACTTGTTCTTTCAAGACAGAATCTTCCACAGATAGACGGTTCTTCTAAGGAAGCATTAAAGGGCGGTTATGTGATTGCTGATTCAACTAAGGAAATTCCTGATGCAATTATCATAGCATCAGGTTCAGAAGTATCTCTTGCAGTTGAAGCAAAAGAAATCCTTGAAAAAGAAGGAACAGATGTAAGAGTTGTAAGTATGCCATGTATGGATATATTTGAACAGCAGAGTGAGGAATATAAAGAAGCTGTTCTTCCTAAGAGCTGCAGAAAGAGAGTTGCAGTTGAAGCACTTTCAGATTTCGGCTGGGGCAGATATGTGGGGCTTGACGGAGCTTATGTTACAATGCACAGCTTCGGAGCGAGTGCACCTGCAGATAAACTTTTCAAGAAATTTGGAATTACAACAGAAAATGTTGTTAAGGCAGTCAGATCACTGTAATTTTTAAGGCTGAATCAGAACAGGCTGTAAAAGAGTCCTCCGTGTGGGTGGAATTCTTTTACAGCCTTTTTTATAGAATGATTGTGAATGGACCGTCATTAAGAAGTTCTACTTTCATATCGGCACCGAATTCACCGTGTTCTACTACGGGGACCTGTTCCCTGCAGACGGATATAAATTTTTCGTACATACGTTTTGCTTCAACCGGCTCTTTGGCTCCGATGAAAGAAGGACGGTTGCCATGGCTGCAATCAGCACATAATGTAAATTGTGACACAATTAGGAGCTCACCGTTAACATCGGAGAGAGCCCTGTTGGTCTTGCCGTTCTCATCTTCAAATATGCGCATCCTGACGATTTTATCAGCATATTTCTTCAACATATCATCTGAATCACCGGATTCTATGCCTAAAAAAATAAGAAGCCCCTTTTTGATTTTACCTGTTATATTGCCGTCAACTTTGACTGATGCATTTAATACTCTTTGAATTACTACTTTCATTTTGCTACCTCCGGATAATTTTATTTTAAATTAAGTGGTGGAGTATTGACAAATTAATGTGGTAATGGTATAATTTACTACATAGTTTGTAATTATCTATTTAGGAGGAATCAGAATGGGATTTTGTACTTTTTGTGGTAAGCAACTTGCTGACGGAGAGGTATGTACATGTCAGCAGACAGCACCACAGCAGAATGTTTATGGTGCACCACAGAATAACGGTGGAACTCAGGGAACATATACTGCACCACAGCAGGGAACATATACAGCACCTCAGGGCGGATATAACACAGCACAGGGCAATGGTATGCCACAGGGTGAGACATATACAGCACCTCAGAAACAGCCTAAGGTTAAGGGCGACAATCTTTTTACACCCGTAATTAACAGCATTAAAGAAACAGCTAAGAACCCACTTGATGCGGCTGATACATATTATAAGACAGCTACACTTAAGACTGCAATTACATCAATGGTGACAGTTGTGGTTCTTTATGTATTGGTAAGTGTATTCAATCTTCTCGGTAACGTATGGCATATTCTTGCAATAGCAAAGAGAAGTTATGGCGCGTTTGCTTATCATTATGTGGATAAGGGCGATATTTTAAGATATGCAGGTATATCAGGAGGAACATGGGTTCAGGCAATTTTCTTCCCTATAGTGTACGCTATTCTTATGGCAGCAATTGTAATAGGCATGGCATATCTTGTTAATGCTCTTGTAATTAAGAAAGATAAGGTGAACCTTGTTAATGTTGCAAGATTTGGCGGAGCTGTTTCACCGGCTATCGGAACTGCTCTTCTTGTAAGATTTATTAATGGTTTTGTACATGTTAGTGGAATTAACGGAACTATTCTTTCTGGTTTGTATTTTGCAGCACTTGTTGTTGCACTGTTACAGTCACTTGAAATTATCCGTGGCATGGTTTCAGAGAAAAATAAATATGTATTGGCAACAATTATTCTTGTTGCAGGTCTTGTAATCGGAGATTACCTTGTAGGAACACTCTTCCTTGGTCATTTCTATCCATATTTTTCATCAATACCAATGCTCCTTTAATTTAAAATTCAAGCAGGGAATGTGTCTGTCGGGCATATTCCCTTTTTTAATTAATATAATGGATATAAGAAGGTACTTTTTATGAGAGATAAAGAAAAAATGATTTCCGGCCTTATATATGACCCGGCAGACAAAGGACTGGCAGAAATGAGACAGGCTGCACATATACTCAGTAAAAAATATAATGATTTATATGAAAATGATGATGACAGGAACAAAATTCTTGATGAACTTGTTCCAAACAGAGGAACAAATGTGTATCTTCAAGGACCAATCCAGTTTGACTATGGATGTTTTACCGAAATAGGAGATAACAGTTATGCGAATTTTAATCTGACATGTCTTGATTGTGCACCTGTTAAAATAGGAAAAAATGTTTTTATGGGACCGAATGTGTCACTTCTGACACCGGTTCATCCCCTTATGTATCAGGATAGAAACGTGTATACAAGGGAAGATGGGACAATTACAGATAAAGAGTATGCAAGACCTATTGTAATAGGCGACAACTGTTGGATTGCGGGAAATGTAACCGTGTGCGGAGGAGTAACAATCGGAGAAGGAACTGTAATAGGGGCAGGAAGTGTGGTTACCCATGATATCCCACAAGGAGTTATTGCTGCGGGAGTTCCCTGCAGGGTTATAAGGAAATTAACTGAAGCAGACAGACTTGAGAATCATCCGGAACTGCTCTGATGGGCATAGTATGAGAGTTGACAAGTTTAGAAAAAATGATACTATGATAAAACAGAAACTAAGTTAAACAGGAGTAACATATGAGCGAAGTTTATGTAGTAGGACATCGTAACCCGGATACGGATTCGGTATGTTCAGCAATAGCATATGCTAATCTTAAAAATAAAATTACAGGAACAGAAGACTATCATCCATACAGGGCCGGACAGCTTAATGAGGAGACCCAGTTTGTCCTGAAAAAATGTGATGTTGCCGTACCACCCCTTTTACAGGATGTGCGTGTACAGGTGAGTGACCTTAAGATACGAAAAACGGAAAGTGTTAAATCAACCATTTCCATGAAAAATGCGTGGAATCTGATGAAAGAATTAGGCGTTATTACGCTTCCGGTTGTCAAAAATAAGAAGCTTGAGGGACTAATCACAATAACGGATATTGCAACATCTTATATGGAAGTTGTTGATAACCATATGCTTGAGGAGGCGGAGACAACCTACAAGCAGATAGCGGAGACACTTGAAGGAAGGATTGTGTGCACTAACCATAATCGCCCATGCGTAAGCGGTAAGGTTATAACGGCTGTGGCAACTCCTGACATAATAGAAGAGAGCATTGAGACCGGTGATATAGTTATATTAGGAAACAGATATGAGGCACAGCTTTGTGCTATAGAGATGGGAGCAGGATGTCTTGTTATATGTGAAAAAGCACCGGTATCAATAACAATATCAAGGCTTGCAACGGAATGCGGATGTACAATTATCAGTTCACCACATGATGCCCTGACAGTATCAAGACTTATTTTTCAGAGTGTACCAATCGGTCATGTAATGAAAAAGGACAGTCTTGTAACATTCAGACTGGATGATTTTGTTGATGACATCAGAAAAGTTATGGCTGAAAAAAGGCACCGTGATTTCCCGATACTTGACAAACATGGTAATTATGTGGGAATGATATCAAGACGTAATCTTTTGGATGTTGATAAGAAAAAGATTATTATGGTTGACCATAATGAAGCTAATCAGGCGGTAAACGGCATAGAAAGTGCAGATATTTTAGAGATAATAGATCATCACAGGCTTGGCGCCGTGGAGACGATTTCTCCTGTATTTTTTTATAATAAGCCGGTTGGATGTACCGCAACCATAATATATAAAATGTATGTGGATGCAGGTGTTAAGATAGAACCTAAGATTGCACTTTTGATGTGTTCTGCGATTATATCGGATACATTGATATTCAGAAGTCCTACATGTACAGAAATGGATAGGGAAGCAGGTAAGGCACTGGCTGAAATTGCAGGAATTAATATAAAAGAACATGCACATGAGATGTTCTTTGCCGGAAGCAATATCAGCGAAAAGACAGCAAAAGAACTTTTTACCGGAGACTTCAAACGATTTTCTATCGGAGATACGACCTTTGGTATCGGTCAGGTGTCATGTATGGATGGTGAAGAACTGGATCAGGTAAAGAAGAAAGTAATGACATATATGAAGGAACAGTACAAATCCCTTGGCGTCAATATGCTTTATTTTATGCTTACGGATATTATCAAACCGGGAACAGAACTTTTATGTGTAGGTGATGGTGCAATGGAACTTGTTGAGCGCGCTTTCGGTGTGCAGGGATCGGATGATGTTGTTTATCTTCCGGGAGTTGTATCAAGAAAGAAACAGGTGGTTCCTGAAATTATGATGGAAATAACACAGTAAGGAGACAGAAATTATGAGTAAACAAAGTTGGAAACCGGGCAATATGCTTTATCCATTGCCTGTTGTAATGGTAAGTTGTAACAGAAAGGGTGAGAAACCGAATATTGTAACTGTAGCATGGACAGGAACAATATGTTCGGATCCTGCAATGGTGTCAATTTCCGTAAGACCGGAAAGATATTCACATGATATTATAGAAGAAACAGGTGAATTTGTTATTAATCTTGTAACAAAAGATCTTACTTATGCCACAGATTACTGCGGAGTCAGATCAGGAAGAGATGTGGATAAATTTAAAGAAATGAATCTCACTCCACTCCCTTCAAAGATGATTGATGCGGTAGGAATTGAGGAAAGCCCGGTAAATATTGAATGTAAAGTTGTGGAAGTTAAAAAACTTGGTTCACACGATATGTTTATTGCAGAAGTTGTCAATGTCACGGTTGATGACAGATATATGGACGAAAACAACAAATTTAATCTTAATGATTCCGACCTTGTTGCTTATTCCCATGGAGAATATTTTACATTAGGTGAAAAAATAGGAACATTTGGATATTCAGTAAGAAAGAAATAATGATATGAAAAATAACATAGTATTAATTGGAATGCCGGGTGTTGGCAAGAGCAGTGCGGGGGTTGTTCTCGCAAAAGCAATGGGGTATCATTTTGTTGATTCGGATATCGTTATCCAGCACAAGGAAGGCAGATTGTTAAGTGACATTATAGAAGCGTGTGGTAACGATGGCTTTCTTAAAATAGAAGACAGAATTAATTCCGAACTCGAAGCAGATAAGACGGTTATTGCCACGGGCGGAAGTGTAATCTATGGTAAAAACGCAATGGAACACCTTAAAGAAATTGGAATTGTGGTATATCTTAAAGCAGAATTTGCCACAATTAATGAAAGGTTGTCCAATCTCAAAGGACGTGGCGTTGCAATTAAAGAAGGACAGACACTTAAAGACTTATATGATGAAAGATGCGTATTATACGAAAAATATGCAGATATAACAGTCCCGCTTGATGGTATGTCCATTGAAGAAACAGTTGGTACTTTGGTACCGTTAATTGTGAAATTTCAAAGAAATGAGTAAGAAAAAACTATAAAGGGGTTTACAAGACAGCAAAGTTCTGTTAAAATTCAATTTGTTACAAAAATGTTACAATCAAGGAGCAGCAATGAAAGCATTAAAGAGTTATTTGAAATCTAATATGTCCTATGTTAAAACAGCAGTAATTGCAGTATTATTTACATTAGTTGCAATTCCTTTTGTGAACAGGGTGTCCGGCGATGGAAATAAGTACACTGTAGATTCAAGATATATGGTAGTGCTTAACGGCAATGAACTTGGATATGTAAGTGACTCACAGGTAGCAGAAAATGCCTTGCTTGATGCAAGGAATCTTCTTGATTCAGAGAGTGAAGGACTTGTGCTTGTGGAAGCTGATATGCAGCTTAACGAGCAGACAAGCGGAGGTGCTGTTTATTCCAAGGAACAGATGACGGAAAAGATTTATAATTCTCTTTCAACAGAAGTGAGCGTTCCATCCGAACAGGTAACAGCATATACAGTGAGAATTGATGATTTTACCGTAACTCTTGCATCACTTGATGATGTTGTGGAATTGCTTGAACGTGTTAAGAACAGATATGCGGATACATCTAATTTCTCAATTGTCATTAATGAAGAAGATAACGGAATATACAGTTCGTATAAGATAAATTTTGTTTCTGCGGACAAGCAGCTTAATGAAGCAGCTAAGGTGCTTTTGGCTGAAGATGGTTCAGTGAGCGAGTCGGCTGCAAAAAAAGCAGAGAGTACATCATATAAAGACGGCGTACTTTCGATAGGTTTTGTTGAAAATATAGAAGTTATAGCGACAAAGAGTAATTCCGGAGATGTTGTCAGTGTAGATGAGGCATATGAACTTGTTACTAAAGAACACGCAGAGAAGGAGACCTATGTTGTTGCTTCGGGAGACTGCCTTTCATCAATAGCGAGGGATAACGGTCTTTCACTTGATGAATTGATAGCACTGAATGAAGGATTTACAGTAGATACCGCAATATATGAAGGCGATGTCCTCACAATAACAGTGCCTGCATCAGAGGTTTCAGTCAAAGTTGTTGAAGAGAAATCTTACAGTGAGTCATATAATGCACCTGTGCAGTATGTGGACAACGATACATTATACGTTGGAACAGAGAATGTTATCCAGCAGGGTTCAGAAGGGAAACGTTCGGTTGTAGCACTTGTTACTTATGTGAACGGAACAGAATCTTCAAGAGAAATTATTAAACAGGAAATCAGTACAGAATCAGTACCTAAGATTATAGAGAGAGGCACATTAACACCTCCTACATATATTAATCCGGTATATTCTACATATGTTACATCTAATTGGGGATACAGACCTGCACCGATTAATGGTATGCACAACGGTGTTGACATAGCAGTACCGGTCGGAACATCTGTAAGAGCATCATCCACAGGTGTTGTAACTATGGCAGGCTGGTATGGCAATTACGGATATTGCGTTGATATACGTCATTCGGACGGCAGCATGACAAGATATGGTCATCTGAATTCAATAGCTGTAACCTATGGACAGACAGTTACACAGGGACAGGTTATTGCATACTCAGGTAATACAGGATACAGCACAGGACCACATCTGCATTTTGAAATCAGAATCAGTCTCTACCCATTCCACTGTATATACTGGAATTAGCCTATTAG
>OHKG01000608.1_pt1 | contig 14000 bp, 15 predicted proteins | sample 1568701 | NCBI WGS metagenome assembly OHKG01 (sample SAMEA3879529, study PRJEB24766) | human gut metagenome | biome: human-associated habitat; feature: feces | place: USA | collected 1985/1987 | reverse complement strand
GGAGCGGGAACGCTATCGGGAACGGCTGGACGAGGAAGTCTATATCATTGAATCGACCGACAATGTGGACTATTTCCTGGTGCAGTGGGATATGGTGCGGGAGGCGCACCGGAGAGGCATCGCAACTGGTATAGGTCGCGGTTCCGCCGGGGGCTCGCTGGTTTCCTACTTGCTTGGCATAACCTCCATCGACCCGCTGAAATACGACCTTATCTTCTCGCGCTTCCTCGTGCCGGAACGCTGCGGGCTCAGCTGGAAAGACGAACTGACGGTGCTTGCCCCGGACATCACACTCGGCAAGGGCGAACGCTATGTGGAGATGGAATCTGAAGGCAAGACTTACCGTCTGTGCACGGATGCCCGGATGCGGGTAATCCGTAACGGAGAAGAGCGGACGATATACGCAGATGAATTGATGTGTGGCGACGAAATCCTTTTTGACCGCCGAGATTGCTTGTGGAACCTAAAGGAACTCGAAACCCATGAATCCGACCTACGAACACCACCGTCCCTATGACGGTTGCGACCTTTACCGGGGCGATGCACTCGATGTGCTGCCCCTGCTGGCTGAAGAAGGCATCACCGCCGACATGGTATTGTCAGACCCTCCATACGGTACGACACACTGCCGGTGGGATGCCGTGATAGACATCCCCGGGATGTGGAATGCCGTACAGGGCATATCCAGGCCCGACACTCCCGTACTGCTGTTCTGCCAGCATCCTTTTACGAGCCTGCTGGGCAGTTCCAATCTCCGCAGGCTGCGGTATGCCTGGGTATGGGAGAAGACGCAGGCGACAGGCTTCCTGAATGCCGGGCGTATGCCGATGAAGGCGCACGAGGACATTCTGGTCTTCTACGACAGGTTGCCGAAGTATCATCCGATCAAGACGGACGGGCACAGGCGCAAGGTCGTGATGGCCGAACACCAGCGGAAATGCGATGCCGGCGAGATATACCGGAAGCACGACAATTTCCGGGATTACATATCCACGGAACGCTATCCGCGCAGCGTGCTGAAGTTCAAGACCGACAAGCAACGCTCCTGCCTGCACGCGACACAGAAACCTGTCGCCCTGCTGGAATACCTGATACGCACCTACACCGATGAAGGGGACATCGTCCTCGACTTTGCGATGGGCAGCGGCAGCACGGCCGTGGCCTGCCGGAATACGGGACGCCGGTTCGTCGGCGTGGAGATAGACCGGGAAATTTTTCAGACAGCACTAAACCGTATAACCCATGGCTGACACCCGGGAAATCTGGGTGGATATCAAGAACTATGAAGGAAAGTACAGGATCAGCAACCTCGGGCGTGTCAAGAGTCTGGAACGGCAGGTTTCGCATGACGGCATTACCTGGATACAACCCGAACGCATTATGTGCCATTGGTGCGGGACGACTTCGCTCTATGACTGTGTCCGGCTCTACAAGGGCGGTGTCGGGAAGAAGTTCTCCGTGCACCGTCTGGTAGCACAGCATTTCCTGCCCGACTGGAATCCGGGACTGGAGGTGAACCATATCGACGGGAACCGCGACAACAACCGTGCGGATAACCTGGAGATGTGTACGCACCAGCGGAATATGGAACATGCCATAGCGGGTGGCCTCAAACGGGATTACGGCGAAAAAAGCGTGAATGCCAAACTGACCAACGGGCAGGCGGAAGAGATACGGGTGAGATATTCTTCCGGCCAGGCTTCCCAGAACAGCCTGGCAAAACAGTACGGCGTCAGCCGCCAGACGGTAAGCGCGATAATACGATACAAGAAATATATACGATAATGGACGAGGAAGAAATTTGGAAAGATATTCATCATTACGAGGGAATTTATCAAGTAAGCTCCTGCGGTAGAATTAGAAGTGTCGGAAGATATGTCCGTAATGCCACATCCCAATATTGGAGGAACGGACAAATCATCAAACCGTGGGTCGGGGGTACATCCCCGTATTACAATGTTTCTTTGGCCTCTGACGGAAAAATATGTAAAAAATTAATCCATAGACTTGTCGCAGAACATTTTCTTGATGATTGGAATGCGGCAAAGGAGGTTAATCATAAGGATGGCAATAAGCACAATAATCGAAGTGACAACCTGGAAATGTGTACCAGGCAAGAAAACGTCATGCATTCTATGGTGCATAAACTCAGGGATGATTATGGAGAGAACAGTGTGAACGCCAAACTGACAAATGAACAAGCGGATCATATCAGGCGGTTACACCGGTCGGGAGTCATGCAAAATGAACTGGCTGAACAATTCAAGGTTTGCAAACAGACGATATGCGATATCGTCCACTATAAAAAGTATAAAAAATGAAAGTGACAAACGTAACAATTAAAAAAGCGAATGAAGCATTCACCGTAATGGATTCGTTCGTGGGGAAAGGACTTGTGGAGGGCGGACATTCCGCCCTCCCGTAAGGCGGATATAGATGTCGACTATGCCTCCGACCGGCGGCAGGAGATCAAGGATTACCTGGAAGAACGGTACAACGCGGACGGCCGCCAGCGTGTCTTTTCCGCCGGCACCTTTACCACGATGAAACTGAAAGCCGCCTTGAAGGACGTGGCACGCGTACACCGCGTGCCTCACTCCATCGTGAACTATATTACCGCCATGATAGATGACGGCACGGACTGGACAGGACTGTTCAGACAGGCTGCCTCCAACAGAAAACTTCGGGACTTTATCCAGACCTATCCGCTGGTCATCGAGGACGTGCAAGGATTGCTCGGACAGCCCAAAGCGGCCTCCATACACGCCTCGGCCATCGTTGTCACACCGGACACGCGGGACGGCAGGCCCGCCGAATGCTTCGATTTCCTGCCGGTCCGCAAGATGGACGGGGCACTGGTATCGGAGTTCGACGGCTATTCGGTCGATGAGATCGGATTGTTGAAGGAGGATGTGCTGGCGACAAAGGAACTTGCCAAACTGAGTGCCGTCATCGCGTTGGTCAACCGGAATTTCGGGCAGGAACTCACCATCGGGCGTATCACGCAGGATATGCTGGAAGACGGGAAGACCTACCGGCTGCTCTCGGACGGTAACACGCAGAATGTGTTCCAGTTCTCTTCACCGGGCATTACCCGGTTTATCCAGGATGTACAGCCGGAGTGTATCGAGGACCTGATCGCCGTCAATGCCCTGTACCGCCCCGCCACGCTCGACATCGGCGCCACCGATGATTATGTCCGTTTCAGGCGTGGCGAGGTGGCCCCGGTCTATAACTACGGCTGTTATGAAGCGACGAAGAACACTTTCGGAATCATGGTCTACCAGGAGCAGTTCATGTCCGTCGCCCATACGCTCGGGGGATTCGACCTCGGGAAGACCGACCTCCTGCGCAAGGCCATAGGAAAGAAGAAAGCCGACCTGATGGCCACGCTGAAGGCGGATTTCATTGCCGGAGCCGTCGGGAACGGATGCCCGGACTATGAGGCGGAGGAAATCTGGCACAAGATAGAGGTGGCCGGGAAATATTCGTTCAACCGCTCCCATGCCGCGGCATACGCCCTTACAGCCTATTGCGGGGCATGGCTCAAGGCCAATTACCCGTCGGCGTTCTATACCGTGGCATTGCAATGGGCGGACGACAAGGAGATTCCTTCGCTGATGGCGGAGATGGAACGCTGCTCGCCGGCCAAGATCGTGCCGCCGGACATCAACCGCTCCGGGACGGAGTTCTTCACCGACTATGCCACCGATGAAATCTTCTGGTCGCTTACCCGAATCAAGCAGGTCGGCCTCAGGACAGTGGAATACATCGTCACGGAACGCGACCGGGGCGGGGCATATACGGGTATCGAGAACTTCATCCACCGCATATTCCGTTACAAGCTCAAGAAATACAGTTACTGGGACGATCCCGACAACGCGGAAGAGGCCGTGAAAGTCCCCGTGAACGCCCGGCATGTCAAGCACATGATCCTTGCCGGATGCTTCGACCGCATCGAAAAAGTCGGGGCGGTTACCGAACGCTGCGCGCTGCTCGAACGCGCCGCACGTGAACTGGGATTCTCCCTTTCCGAAAAGGACTTCCCGCAGGACATGCGCGGGCGGCATTTCTTCTGGTCGCAGCAGCAGATTGCCGTGTCGGGTATCGGCAGCATCGACTACCGCCGCATCTTCGACAATTCGGAAGCCAGCGGGCAGGTCAAGGGAAAAGCCTCCTACCTGACCCTGGACGAGGTGGCACGGGACGAGAATGACGGCAGGCGTGCGGCTGTCTGCGCCACGGTGGTGGATGTAGCCGAGCATACCTACAAGGACAGGGAGACGGGAAGCCGGAAGCGTTTCGCCAGGCTGACACTCTCCCAGAACAACCGCCTGGCGGAGTGCGTGTGCTGGAACGACTATTACATGGAGCACCGCACCGAGATCCAGTCGCTTAAGGACCGGGTGGTCATCCTCACGGCCGTCATCCGTTACAGCGACTACAACGGCTGCAATACATTGCAGACCTATAAGAACTCATTGTTATTCATCCAATCCTGAGAAGATATGGCACCACAGACTGAACAGAAAATATATGTAGGCATCGGGCTGGATTTCGAGACCGGAGGGCTGGACTGCCGTGAATGCGCCTGCACGCAGATCGCCCTGCAGGCCGTCCGTTTCGACACATGGCAGGTATTCGACCGCTACCAGGCGTATATCGCCCCCTACGGGAAACAGGACGCGGGACTTCCCCGGCGCAAGGTGTTGCGTACCCGCCATGAGCAGGCGAAAGGACAGGAATATGTCCCGATGAAGTACGAACAGGCGGCATTGGACTATTCCGCCATTACCATGGAGATGCTGCGCACGCAGGGTATGGACATGAAGAAGGTGGCCGGAGAAGTCATCGCCTTCGCCAAACGCGCCACCCTCTCGAAGGACAACCAGTGCAAGCCCGTGCTGGTCGGACAGAACATCGCCTTCGACATCGGATTCCTGCAACAGCTGGTGAACTATGCCGGACTGGCCGCCGAGTTTGAAAAGACCTTTTCCGGGAGCAGGGACTATTACGGCAACTTCCAGCCGCACTACATCGACACGCTTGCCTTGGGGCGGCTGGCTTTTGCCGCCGATCCGGAGGTCACCTCGTACAAACTGGAACTGGTAGCCTCAAGGTTGGGCGTGGAACTGGACGATGCCCACGATGCGGCTGCCGACGTGACGGCCACGCTCGACATCCTGGGGGTCTATACCTCCCGTCTGCGCCAGACGGAAGGGACGGCAACCGCCATGCAGAAGAAAGAGAAAACCCGTAAATATTTCAAGATATGAGTATGGACACGAATAAGGAAGCCCCAGGCATTGACCGGGAACGGATTCCCGAGACCATCACATTCCGCACGGCGGACCGGATGACCTACGGGGCGCTGGGCTATGACGGGAACGAACTGATGGCGTTCATATCGGGCTACGACCTGGAAATCAAGTTCAACCTGCGGCTCATCAACTCGCTGGCGGACGCGGAGGCGTGTGCCGATGCGTTGGCCCAGGTATTCTATGACGCATTAATGGAACAATTGTTATGCAACGAAAAGGCGGGTTTTGTAAAACCTCCGGGACACAAACCCGCTACTCTTTCAGAAAAGGAAGGAAGAAACGATGTCAGACAAGATAGCGAACACGCAGGATAGGCCGGAAGAGAAACCGCTCACGGAGCAGGAGCTGCAATTCTGCAACCTCTATGTGAACGGCGGGCTGGAGTATGCCGGACGGCCGAAAAAATGCTTTGTGGAGGTATTCGGTGAGGATACGGTGAAGAATCCGTACGCTTCGGCCAATTACCTGATGAACAAACCGCATGTGCTGGCGCATATCAAGGCGCTGCTCTCCTCGGAACGGTTCGAGATGGAGACGATGGCCGTGAAGCTGCAGGTGGCCGAGACCCTCAAGGCCGTCATGGACGAGACGGCCACTTCGGACTATACCGACCGTTTCGGAGTGCCGCTTTCCCCTGCGCCGCTCAGGGCCGTGTCGGTCAATGCCGCCAAGGCGCTGATGGATATCTTCCCCATCAGGCACAAGGAGGAGAACCGCCTGCGCATCGAGGGCAGTGACGGCAATGTCATCTTCAATGTGATCGTACCCCAAAACCCTATGACAGATGGTGAAAAGGAAACATAAAGTCACCAGGGAAGAAATTGCCTGGTGGATATATCTGGTGATAATGGTCGCGCTGGTCATCTACGGATTCCGGGACAGCGCGGCGGCTGAGGTTCTGATAAGGGCCATCAGGGAGGCATTCTCACTTTTAATGGAATAATGATATGGAACAATTCAAGGAATTTGTAGTGAAGTACTTCAAGATTATCGTCGTGGTACTTTCGTTCTCGCTGACACTGTACATACAGCATGTGAACAACACGGCCCAGATTGCAGAACTGGAGACCAAATGTATCGGTTTGGAAGTGGAAATCAAGAACCAGTATGACCGCATCAACGCCATGAAGCTGGACAAGTCCGTGTTCGAGGCGACCATGATGCAGCTCAACACGGTGCAGAATGACCTGCACGAGATCCGGGCCGACATCCGGGAGCTGCTGAAATGCCAGAACCTGCATAAATAACCCGATTTTTAAACTGCCGGTTATGACAAAGAATACTTATGTGAAAATCATCGCTTCTCCGGAACTTTCCCGCATGAAGCTTGGCGGACTGGCCGGCCGGAGAGGGCTGGTCGTGGAGGACCTGTCCGGTGAAGACAGGAAAAACAAGGGCGGGCTGGTTCTGTTGGAAGAGGCCTACATGGATGAGTTTGTCTGGTTCATTCCCGAAAAATCCGTGACATATGAATAGGCTGGACAAAACACTTCTGATAACCGTGCTGCTGCTCGGCGGCATCCTCTGGTTGCAGCACCGGTGGACAATACGCCTCACGGAAGAACGCGACCGTTTCCGCATGAACAGCACAGCCCTGCTTTCCGATGTGAAGCGGATGCGGACCGATTCAGCGACGATGGCCCTCGATGCCAAGGCACTGCGGCTGACCATAGACGAGTATGAGGAGTTCCGTGCCGAGGATGCCGAAACCATCAGGCGGCTCGGCGTGAAAATCAGGAATCTCGAAGCGGCGGCCCGGCATGAGGTCGAGGTGAAAGCACCGATAGACGCCGCCGTCCGCGACACGCTCATTGTCCGTGATACCGTCCCGCTACTGCGGCAGAAAGTGGAGATGGTCACGCCGCATATACATTTTAGCGGACTGATTGAAGAGAACCGTCTCAAAGGTGACATAAAGATACCCGTGACGCTTAACCAGGCTGTATGGGTGGAATACAAGGGATGGTGGTTCTGGAAGAGGGTCAAAGCTATCCGTCAGACCATATCCAGCAACAACCCGTATGTGGAAATCAGGTATTCGGAATATATAAAGATAGACAAAAAATGATGGTGGACTGCAAGCGTTGGATAGGGTGTGTTGATTGAAGCGACATTTACTCCGGACCGGGATGTATCTCAAATGATGGTTTCAGATACATCCCGGTCCGGAATATTTTAGCCCGTTGCCTGATATGGCCATTTATAACGGGCACGAGTGGGCCTGGTCCAGAACAGTAGTTTGGAAAACCATCCAATCCACAGATTTGACATCCGCCAGACCCATTGTGCCGGTAAATCCTGCCATCTGTACAGCTATACGGTTGTTTCCGGCAGCCTGCGCCGAACAGGAAACATTGCAACAATTCTGCATTACCGATGACTTATCCGGCCATGTCCGGATATTAAATGAAGATTGGCGGGACCGGCTTTCCGTTTCATCAAGCGCACCATTTCTATATCTTTCCATTCCATAACAGGTAGAGGCATGCAGTGCGCGCACCTCTTCCGTTCCGTGCAATAATGACATTCTTTCATGTCTCCGCCATATCGAAGTAAAGAAATGTTAAGCAAGGTGGATTTTCTCTCATTTTACGATTGAGAAACATTATTATAGTAATATTTTTCCGGACTACATCCTTGCCAGACTGTTTGCCATATTCTTTAATGACAGAATATCAATCATTGAAAATTAAGTAATATGGCAACAGTAAAAGTTAAATTCCGGGCCTCTTCCGTCGAGATGAAGGAAGGCTCGCTCTACTATCAAGTGATTCACAACCGTCTGGTAAGACAATTGCATACCGGCTACAGGCTTTTTCCTTCGGAATGGGATGCCGGCATTTCCGAGGTCGTGGTGGCTTCCGGCACAGAAGAGGGACGCAGGAATTACCTGCTCTCCATGAAGACCGCCATAGCAGACGACCTGTCCCGGCTCCGGAGCGTCATCGCACGGCTCGAACGTTCCGACACGGGATATACCGCCGACAAGGTGGTGGAAGTGTTCTCCTCTCCGGCCGACTGTGGCGGTTTCCTTTCCTTTGCACGACAACTCATACAGGAACTGAAAAAGATAGGCAAAAGGCGCACGGCCGAAACATATACGACCGCCTTGAACAGTTTTTTGCGTTTCCGGGGCGAACGGGACCTGCTGTTCGAGGAAGTGGACTCCAACCTGATGGTGGAATACGAGACCTTTCTGAAAGGCATCAATGTCTGCCCGAACTCCTCCTCTTTTTACATGCGCAACCTGCGCGCCATCTATAACCGTGCGGTGGAAAGGGAACTGACCGTGCAGCGCTATCCCTTCAAACATGTCTATACGGGCGTGGACAAAACAGTGAAACGTGCCGTCCCGCTGAAAGTAATCCGCCGGATACGGGATCTGGACCTGACGCTCAGTCCTGTGCTGGATTATGCGAGAGATCTGTTCATGTTTTCATTCTACACCCGGGGAATGGCATTTGTGGATATGGCTTACCTGAAAAAGAAGGATTTGCAGAACGGAGTTCTGGTCTATCGCCGCCAGAAGACGGGACAGCAGCTTTTTATCAAGTGGGAGAAACCCATGCAGGAGATTGTCGGCAAATACCCGGAAGACAGTCTCAGTCCTTATCTTTTGCCGGTATTGAAATATCCTTTTAAGGATACGCACAAGCATTACAGGAATGTCATGTCCGGAATAAACCGAAACCTTAAAGAAATAGCCAGACTGGCCGATATATCCGTTCCTCTGAGCATGTACTGTGCCCGTCATTCATGGGCAAGCGCAGCCAAAGGCAAGAACATTCCGATTTCGGTTATCAGTGAAGGAATGGGACATGATTCTGAGGCGACCACACAAATTTATCTGGCTTCATTGGATAATTCCGTAGTGGACAAAGCCAACGCACAAATTCTGAAAAGTCTGTAGGATTGGAGAACGTTTAGCAAAAGCATTCATTTCTTAGACAGAGGGACTCACTCTTGTGCAAAGTTATACATTTTATTGAAAATCCTGCAATTCCGGCCGTTGGATTTTCATCCGGAAGTCATTGAATTTCAACTATTGTTTAGCAATTCTACATATAATTCATCAGCAAATCAGCCTTATAGCCTGAAATCTCCCTCTGTCTAAGAAAGACGCAGACACCGGGACTTTCTCATCCCCTTTACGCACAGAAAGAAGATGGAGAAAACGACCGGAGAAGCCGACATACAGGAGAACAAGCTGAAAGAACTTTCACCCGACTTACTGAATACCTTGCTCAAAGATCATACAACGAGTAAGGAAGGAAAACAGTGTAATATATTCTGGGCTACTTCTGATTATGAACCGCTCGGCAGAGGTTATGAATATGGATCGCAGATTCTTCCAGAGCTGATAACCGGAGAGAACGGTCATGTAGTCATGCCCCGTGTCCTGAAACACAGGGATACCCAAAGCACACGTTCCCGGGAAATGGCGGAGGTATTTACTCCGTCCTGGATATGTAATGCCCAGAACAACCTTATCGATGAAGCCTGGTTTGGCAGAAAGGATGTATTCAACCATGAAGTGACATCTAAAGACGGTACACATTCATGGGAAATCAATCCTGATAAGATTGCTTTTCCTGAAGGCAGGACATGGAAAGACTATGTACGGGAAAACCAATTGGAAATCACCTGTGGAGAAGCTCCTTATCTGGTAAGCAGGTATGATACGACTACCGGAACATTCATTCCCGTGGAGAAACGTATCGGCCTGCTTGACCGTAAGCTCCGTATTGTCAGTGAGAATACTACGACAACGCGTGAATGGCTGGAGGCAGCCAAGGATGCTTACAGAAGCACCTATGCCTATGAATGGCAGGGTGACAGTCTTCTTCTTGCCCGTGAAGCCCTTCTCTTATCCTTCATCGAATATTACCGGAACAAGTTCGGTAAAGATCCACAAATTAAGTCCATCAACCATATAGCCTATATCATCTCCTGGAATGTATGGCAGATGGACGGACTGAAAGGTGTTGTTCCGGACAGTTGCGGAGAACGTGTGCGGATGGAACCAAGCCTGTTCGGTACGATTGAAAGACGGGAACCGTGCGAGGGCTGTCTGAAAAATGACCTGACCAAGCACAACGGAATTTATTGCATCATCAAGGACTGGCGGGCTACAGACAAGGCAACAGGCAAAAAGGGGAAACGAATCCGATTTATCGACCTCATAAATGAAGAAGCATGAGATTCACATCGTCCCTGAAACTAAAACTTATCTATGTGTTCCGTATCAATGATGCGGCGCACCATGGATGCCTGAAGATTGGCGAGGCAACCTGTGAGGATGAAAACGTGTTCGGCCTGTCTCCTAACAGCAAGGCGCTCAATGAAGCGGCAAGAAAGCGTATCAACCAATACACACAGACGGCAGGCATCGCATACGATCTGCTATATACGGAACTGACCATTTATAATCGTGGCGGACTCCGTTCATTCAACGACAAAGAGGTACACAATGTCTTGGAACGCTCCGGTATCAAAAAGAAAGTCTTCGATACAGTCAACAAAGCCAATGAATGGTTCATCACCGATCTGGAAACCGTCAAGCGTGCCATTGCGGCTGTCAAGGAAGGCCGGAACTCTCTTTCATCAGCGGAAGTTACCCGGGAATATTCCCCGATTGTATTCCGGCCGGAACAACAGGAAGCCATCAACAAGACTAAAAAACAGTTCAGAAAAGGTAACCAGATGCTCTGGAACGCAAAGATGCGTTTCGGAAAGACCCTTTCTGCTCTGCAAGTTGTCAAGGATATGGAGTTTCAGCGTACCCTGATTCTGACCCATCGCCCTGTAGTGGATGCCGGATGGTTTGAGGATTTCGGTAAGATATTTTACAACCGCAAGGATTTTGCATACGGTTCCAAGAACAACGGGGAAAATTTTGGCAGTCTTGAACGGCGGGCAGAAAGCAACGGATTGCATTATGTCTATTTTGCATCCATGCAGGATTTGCGTGGTTCTGAACTTGTGGGTGGCAACTTCGACAAAAACAACGAAGTGTTTGCTACCGATTGGAACCTGATTATCGTTGATGAAGCGCACGAAGGTACCCAGACCGAACTAGGTAAAGCGGTTATGGGAGAGCTGGTCAAGGAACAGGCCAAAGTATTGCGCCTGTCAGGTACTCCATTCAACCTGCTGGATGATTTCAAGGAGGATGAAATCTATACATGGGACTATGTGATGGAACAGCGGGCCAAGGTGAGTTGGGACGAACTCCATTTTGGCGATCCCAATCCGTATGCCTCACTGCCTACACTCAATATCTATACCTACGATTTGGGACGGCTGCTTCATGAATTTGTAGATGAAGATGTCGCCTTTAACTTCAGGGAATTTTTCCGGGTCAATGAATCCGGCAGTTTCTGTCATGAAAAAGATGTGCGGGCTTTTCTGAATCTTCTTACCAAGGAGGACAAGGACAGCCTTTATCCATATGCCAACGAGGAATATCGGAATATTTTCCGCCATACCCTCTGGATGGTACCCGGCGTGAAGGAAGCACGGGCACTGAGTGCCATGCTCCAAGCACATCCGGTGTTCCAGCATTTCAAGGTGGTCAATGTAGCCGGTGACGGTGATCAGGACGAGGAGAGCCGTGATGCCCTGGAAGCCGTGGAACAGGCTATCGGAAAAAATCCGGATGCTACACGGACCATTACCCTTTCTTGCGGACGGCTGACGACCGGAGTAAGTGTAAAGGCATGGACTGCCGTATTCATGCTGTCCGGTTCTTATAATACAGCTGCATCCAGTTATATGCAGACCATCTTCCGCGTACAGACACCGGCCACCATCAACGGACGGATGAAGGAGCAGTGCTACGTTTTTGATTTTGCTCCGGACCGTACCCTGAAAGTGATAGCCGAAACCGCCAAAATATCGGCCAAGGCTGGAAAGACTTCACAAAGTGACCGTAAGGCAATGGGAGAGTTTATCAATTTCTGTCCTATCATATCCATTGAAGGCTCACAGATGAACCGCTTTGACGTACCCCGTATGTTGGAACAATTGAAACGGGTATATGTGGAACGTGTAGTCCGTAACGGGTTTGAGGACAACAGTCTGTATAACGATGAGCTGATGAAACTGGATGATCTGGAACTACAGGAATTCGATGACCTGAAAAAGATCATCGGCCAGACCAAGGCTATGCCCAAAACCAATCAGGTGGACATCAACAGTCAGGGACTGAACAATGAGGAATACGAGGAAAAGGAGAAACTGGAAAAGAAACCCAAGAAGGAACTTACGGAGGAAGAACTGAAACGGCTGGAAGAACTGAAAAAGAAGACCAAGAACAGAGAAGCGGCCATTTCCATACTCCGTGGCATCTCCATCCGTATGCCTCTGTTGATTTATGGTGCAGAACTGAGCGATGAGAACCAGGAAATCACGATTGATAATTTTGCCTCACTCATTGACCCGCAGTCATGGGAAGAGTTCATGCCCAAGGGAGTGACCAAGCAGAAATTCAACAGCTTCAAAAAATACTATGACCCGGAAATATTCTGTGCCGCTGGAAAACGAATCCGTGCGTTGGCCCGTGCCGCGGACAAACTGAGGATAGAGGAACGAATCGAACGGATTACGGACATCTTCAGTACTTTCCGTAATCCGGATAAGGAAACGGTGCTTACTCCGTGGCGCGTGGTAAACATGCATCTCGGAGATTGTCTGGGAGGCTATAACTTCTATGACACAGAGTATCAGAATGTAATTTCTGAACCACGGTTTATAGATAAAGGAGAGGTTACCGCAGAAGTTTTCTCCCCTGAATCCCGTATTCTGGAAATCAATTCCAAATCCGGACTTTATCCGCTCTATATGGCATACGGCATTTACCGGGCAAGGGTAAAGGCTTCTCTTTTCGCTGTAGAAACAGTAGAAGAACAGCAAGCTGTATGGGACAAGGCCATAGCTGAAAACATCTTTGCCATCTGTAAGACCCCAATGGCTAAGAGTATTACCAAACGTACGCTTGTTGGATTTCATAAAGCAAAGACAAATATGTGGGCTCCGGAAGATCTTGTCAACAAGGTAAAGAATCAATCAGAATTATTCATTAAAAAAGTACATGACTTAATAGGCAAAGACATGAAGATTAATGCTATAGTCGGTAATCCTCCATACCAAATCAATGATGGAAGTGGGGCATCTGACGATGCTGCAAATCCTATATACCAAATATTTGTACGGATAGCAAAACAGATTAGACCTGAATACTTTTCCCTGATTATGCCTTCAAAATGGATGATTGGAGGAAAAGCTGTTCTCAAACCATTCAGAAAAGAAATGATGGAAGATAAACATATTGCATCCATCTATGATTATGAGGATTCTGGCGAATGCTTTAACGGGCAGCATATAGATGGTGGAATCTGCTATTTCCTTTGGAGTAATAAGCATAATGGTAAATTGCGTTACACTTATATTTCAGCGAATAAAGAGTTTTTTGTATCTACAAGATTCTTATCCGATGGAAATTCTGATATCGTTATACGTGACAACCGTCGTCAATCTATTATTGCTAAAACTTCGACAAATTGCTCCTTATTTAAGGAGATAGTCTCATTAACCCAGCCGTTTGGAATCAGAAAGGATTTATTTAAGTAAGTATTCGGCCAACTACAGGTATTAAACCTTTATATACAACAATAGCGA
>OHKG01000601.1_pt1 | contig 14092 bp, 9 predicted proteins | sample 1568701 | NCBI WGS metagenome assembly OHKG01 (sample SAMEA3879529, study PRJEB24766) | human gut metagenome | biome: human-associated habitat; feature: feces | place: USA | collected 1985/1987 | reverse complement strand
TGTCATAAAGCGTGTCCTTCACGCAGGAAGAGAGCAGCACGGCGGCTGCCATTCCTACCATATTTATATATTGTCTTGCTTTCATACTCTATTCCTCCGTATTAGAATAACTTCCATACCAATGTCACACCGGCGTTGATGGGGCCACACCAATTTTTTGTCTCGTTGCCACAGCGCACGCGCACACCATCGATGACTTCATATTTTTCGAAATCGGCATTCAGGTAGCCCAAACCGAGGTTGAAATCAAGATCTAATGCCTTGTTTAGTCGCAGCTGATAGCCGGCGGTGATGCCGCCACCCATCAGGTCGCCCTGCTTGCCTGTTTCGGAAAGCTTGTAGTTGAACTGTCCAGCCTTGAACATCGCGCCCAGATGCCAGGCTTTCTTCTCACCCATATAGTAACGTACTTCCGGAGCCACTTCCCAGAGTGCATAGCGGCGGTCTTTGTCACTCCAGCTCCAAGAAGTCCACGAGCCGTTTACGGCAATGCCCCACGATGGACAGATGCGCCATTCAAGTCCTAAATCTGGTGTCAAGGTAGCCCAGCGCAGCAGGTTGGCACGCAGGGAGAGATGATAATCAGTTGTGATTTTGGTTTCCGACAGCGTGTCGGCAAGTGTATTTTGTTGAGCGGTTTTCTCGGCTTCTGCCTTTTCAGCGGCAAGTCGGGCTTCTTCCGCCTTGCGCTGCTCTTCGGCAAGCCGTTCCTGCTCGGCACGCTTCTCGGTTTCTAAGCGTTCGGCTTCCGCCTTGCGTCGTGCTTCTGCTTCCGCATCCGTCACGGCTGTTTCCTTTACCGGTACCGTCAGGCGCACGGTGACAAAATCACCCTCTGTCACATGATTGCGGGTAATGAAGTTTTCTTCCTTGATTTTCGCTCGTGTAATCAGTTCTGATTTCACACGGTTGGCACGAATCTTCGCTGTTGCAAGGTTCTTGACTTCACTGCTCTGCGAATTGCAATATCCGTCAACCAATAGCGGCAGTTTGCCGTCAAGAATTGTTGCTTTGTTGTTTTCGATACATTCCAACAGGCGGGCAAGTTCCGTGTCATTGCCATTCCAAGGCACGTAGAACATGTCCTTCTGCGTAACGAACCGGAAGGTGTAGGTCGTGTCTGCTTTCTGCTGCGCAATGACAGGAAAAGTTACCGTCATCAGCCACAGAAACAGGGTGAGAAAAGTGATTTTTCTGCTCATATAAACTTGAATTTATTATCTTTGTCTTCTCCAAAGGTAATAAATGCCATTCAGCGCCCAAAATATTACAAAAACTTTTTCTGTTGAAATACAGCGTTTTATAAAAATTGTCGTTTGAGCACTTTTCAAATTGTCGTTTGAGCACTTTTTGAAAATGAGCTTCTGAGACCTTTTTCATCGGCTTTTTACCACACAAATTATTCCAGATTTGCTTTTTTCCACTTGCCAGGCGTACATCCTTCCTTCTCTGTAAATGATTTGATAAAGTTACTGCGGGAAAGAAAACCGGAAGACTCAGCCAGCTTCTGTATATTGATTTCCGGATGCTCCTTCAGTATGTTTTTCGCATACTCCAACCGGAGACCGGTTATCCATTCGCGGAATGTCATTTTATACGTAGTCTTGATATAAGCGGAAAGATAGGTACGGTTCGTATGAAGTATTTCGGACAGTTCTTTTATGGTAAGTCCCTGCTGGACATAGCCGTCTGTCTTTATCCAGTTGGCCACTTTCTCTATAATTTCTGTATAGGACACTGGAACTTCTTTCTCAGAAACTATTTCAGGTTCTGTTTCCGTATCTGTCAGAAGTTCTTCTTCAGACTGTATATCTTGCTCAAAAGCATTTTCCACCTGTTCATAGAACAGCAGGTAGTTCTGATAGCTGTAGAAAAGATAGCTGTAGAACGGTATTGACGACAAAATCCAGATAAAAACATATTTGTCTGGCAGAAATGTCAGCAATCCGCATCCGACACCGAAGATAACAGCCCAATAAGTGAATATGGAAAGCCATTCGATATATGTGCCTATATCATCCGCCTGAGTTTCATTGAAAATCCGAATGGCTCTACGATATGCAATTATGACTCTGCGAGCTAAAACGATTCCAAAAACGACTAACCATACAGCTAAAGCAAATAAAGAGATTTTTTGCATGATTCCGCTTGGCAACAGGAACAACACAACTCCGGAAAGAGTTGAGAATATAATCCATAAAATGATATGTGTCCACACACGCCGTTTGGTAATGTAAAAACGATCAAGCAACATTATCAATGCCGAACTGAACAGAGAATAGCACAGGAAGTATGTGGACATGTTCATCAATATGGCAGAATCCGCATTTTTGAATCGGATACCAAAGAAGAAATGTACCGAATAGTTTGCCGAAAGCAGTAGCATAGCTATACCCATAATCTGTCGAGAGCGGAGATAATTCTTGAAAATTTTCTTTTCAGGAGTCTTTGCAAACAAAAAATAAAAGCCGAAGAATAACATCAACGGCAGTGCGGTATAAAGTGAAAAACTGTATATAGATGGTTCCATTGTTATGCTTATTTGATTTTGATACAAAGTTACGTCTTTTTCTTCACAAATAGACACATAATCTATGATTTAACGTTATAGATTCGGTCATATTAGATTGAAAAATTATTAGAATTAAAGCCAGTGGTGAAAAATTCAACCACTGGCTTTTTCTGTCAAGACTTCGATATTAAAGTTTTACACCTTTGGATTCCGATAAACCGGGTCTCCCTATAATTAAATGACTGCGTACAAAGTCCACGTGCGGGCTTTCCGGCTGTTGTTCCGTCTGTTTTTTCTCGTTGCCTTGCCGGTTCTCTTCTGTGTTTTCCTGAGCCGGAGCCAGCTCAAGCTGTATCTTGCGGTCCAGTGCGGCGAGTTCGGACTTCAGCTGTTTCAGCTCGTCCTCCTTCTTCCACACCTTGCCCGCTATCTCCTGCAACTGCGGAATCTCCTTTTCCAGCACTTCGTTCTTAGACTTGTACTGGTCGATGATGGTCGGAATCCTCTCCAATGCGTTCAGAAAGTTTCGTGCGGCAGCAATCGGGTCTGCCATCGCCAGATGCCCGTTGTTGTAGGTGTACTTGTAGTTCCCCTCCACCACGAAGCGGTTGTCGGTGAACTCCAGACCTTCTTTGAGTGTCCTCTCGCTGACCACCTTTATCGGAAAGCCGTAAAGTTCCCCGACAGCCTTGTACAGTCCACCAGTCGTGGCGTTCTTGGCGATTTCCTGCAAACGCTTACCGATGACCTTCTCATCCGTTGAATCCACGCCGTCCACCTTGACAAGATTAAGGCGGCTGCCTTCCTTATCAGTCTGCACAACGGAAAGAAAACGGTTCCAGTCTTCCGTCATGGCTTCGATGAAAGCCGTGTTGTTGCGCAGTTCTCCCGTCTTGGATTCCAGCTTGAACTCCGAATCGCGCTTGCCCTTGTTGAACGACTTGCGTTCCCCTTCGAGCGAGGCGATACGCTTCTCTAATTTCGCCTTATCCAAAAGGTCGGTATTGCCGGAGAGCAACGCCATATACTCCGAGAAGTTCATACCCGATTTTTCGTCCATTGCTCCCTCGTCGATGGTACGTGCGCCCATCGCTCCACTTTTGAGCTGCGATATGAACGTCTGCTTGCAGTGCAGCAGATTGAACTTGTAGCTGTCCAGCGACTTTTCCACCGCGTAGATGATGATATCCACGTTGTTCTCGGCAAAATGCTTAGCAATCTCGTTCCCGGCTCTAACACCCCGTCCGTCACGCTGTTGCAGGTCGGACGGTCGATCGGGTAGGTCAAGGGCATTACTGCCCTCTTCCCCCCTCAGAACCGTACATGAGGGTTTCCCCTCATACGGCTCAAGCTTTTCTAAGTCTCTGTTCGTGTGCAGAGACCGACTCATCCTACTTCTTGTTTCCATTGGATTTACGGGATAATTTGAAACATTCATCATGAACCAACAGATTGCATTTTCGTCCGTCTTTGACGGTCGGCATTACATTCCATGCCTTATGCGTGTCAATCGGTTCACCACATATCGGACATTTCCGCCCTTGCTTTTCCCATAGGTAAAGCAGGGATTTACGTCCTTTCAGTGTCACAAGCATTTTCGACTTCATTCTTTTATTGAAGTACAGACGGCAGTCTGCGTCAAACGGATTCATGTCCCCCTTTATCTGCGTATATTGCAGGAAAGGAAATGAAGATGCCAGCTTCAACAAGGTGAGCTGGTCTTCCTTGCCGTTTGATTTCTTGAACTTTGCAGCAAAAGTCCAACTGTTCCCTCGGATATTGTGCCAATAGCGGTCTTTTATCCACCGTTTCCCTTTCTTGGAATGACGGCGTTTAGCCCATTGCCACAAGGCGAGAAATATCTGATGGTCGATTCTGTGGAATGAATCACGTGTCGCCCCATGCTGATAATATGCTCCCCATCCTCGGATTTTGGCGTTCAACATTCTGATTAATGACTCCTGTTTGCAACTCTTATGACCTTTGGTCACCTTACGGATATTCTCCATAAAGCGTTTTTCGGCTTTCTTGGTCGGCTTGGTCAATATCTCATTACCGTATTTGCGGATATTGAAACCGAGAAAATCAAAACCGTCACGGATATTGGTTATCACCGTCTTTTCTTCTGATAAGGTCAGACCTCTTTCAGCCATAAATTCGGCTACCAGCGGTTTGATTTCGTTTTCAAGGGTCTCACGGTTCTCGCAAGTGATTATAAAATCGTCAGCATAGCGTACCAAATTTACCATTGGGGAGTAATGTTTCCCTTTTATGGTTCTTCTCTTGTATCTATCAGCGAGAACTTTCTGCAATCCGTCCAATGTCATATTGGCAAGCGTGGGAGAGATTATGCCACCTTGCGGTGTACCCTCCTCGGTCGGGAACATCTGTTTGTTGAAGATATAGCCGCATTTCAGCCATTTACGAAGCATTGCCTTATCCATTGGGATGTTGGTAAGCAACCATTCATGGCCGATATGGTCGAAGCACCCCTTTATATCACCCTCCAAAATCCATTCAGGAGAATAGCCTTTTCGGAGAATGTTATGGCATTGCAGTACCGCATCCATACAGCGGCGTTCCTTGCGGAAACCGTATGAACGTGTGTCGGCTGTTGTTTCCGACACGGGTTCCAGTGCCATAAGATAGAGTGCTTGCATGGCTCTGTCTTTCATTGTCGGTATTCCCAACGGTCGCAGTTTGCCATTACTCTTCTTGATGTGGACTCTTCTCAACGGCTTCGGCTGGTAGCCTCTGCGTTTGAGTGCACTTATCGCTTGTGTTTTAGCTTCGGGTTTATCCCATGTTTCCATGTCAACCCCTGGGGTGTTTCCACCTCCGTTAGAAGTAACTCTCTTTACGGCTAAGGCTTTTGCGTAAAAAGAGTGGGTCAGCGTCCACTGCAAGGCTTTTACCTTATTGTATCTGCCTCCCTTCTGAGCCTTTACAATACGCGCTTGTAGCTTTCTGACAGCCAACTCTGCTTTAGTCCAGTCTATGCTGTCCCAAAGTGTTTGTTGATTGCCAGCAGGCGCACACGATGTTCTGTTTTCGTTCATTTGCTTTCCTCCTTTTGAAAGTTCTAAAAGTTAATTGTAAAGAATCACCATTTGATAACATTCGGCTTGTTTGCCTACCGAATGTTACCACAGAAGTCTGCCCACTTTCGTGTCGGATGATGTTACCTACATCAGCCCGTGATATAGGTTCAATCCGTATCCGTTCCATTACAGAACGGCATTCGCTTTTTCTGTTATCTTATACCTGCACATCATTCGGCTTTCATTGCTGTCAGCTTACCTGCCATTTTTACATGACAGGAGATATACAGGCTTACCATGTTCCACATAGATAACTAACGGATAGGTTAGGTTCTGTCTCATCCCCCGGCGGTGCTTATATCCGTGTAATCCTACCATGGAGAGGATTAACCGACCGCTTCCATTTTGGGCAGAGTGTACCAGTATCTTACACTCATTCGTGACATTACGAAGTTTACTAACAGTTCGCTTGCGCTAACCATACTATCCAGCCTCGCCACTCTACAGTATGATACTAACCGTACTTGACTTCCCCTCACGGTTCTGTCTTGTCTTGCGAAAGTGTACTTTGTCCCAACCGCTTAATACAACTATTAAGGTGCATCGGTGGTAGGCTACCGCTGACGGAACAGCGGGTTAAAGCTGATACTCGTAAGTATCATTCCAACAATTATCTATGCGACTTCATGTCGCACCCACGGTGTATCAAGGTGATGGATGGCGACGCATCTTTTCTGCGCATTCACGCCCGTTCCGAGCATACTTGTGGAGCCGAACAGCACTCGCACTGTCCCTGCGTTCATGGCATCTATCACCGCCTTACGAGCCTTATCCGTCTTACACTCCTGAATGAAGCGCACCTCACTTGCCGGTATGCCGTAATCCTCCACCAACTTGCGTTTTATCTCGCTGTACACGTTCCATCCTTCCCCCGGCTGATATGTACCCAAGTCGGAGAACACGAACTGCGTTCCTTTGTGCGCATCGTATTTGTGGTAATACTCCGCTATCATTTTGGCGCAGTGGCTCGCCTTGTTGTCGGAGTGGTCTTCGTAATTGGGGTCTATCATGCGCATATCCAAAGCCATCTTCCGCGCGTAGTCGGTAGCGATGAGCATCTTAGCCTTCTCTTCCGTTTCAGACAGCGGCAACCTGCCCAACAACGTCGCGTCACCTGTCTTGGCAAATTCCATCAGTTGTTTGATGAAATACTCTTGGTCGGGTGTAGGCGGTATGTGGTGCAGTATCTCGTTCTTGTGCGGACGATCCACACCCACGTCCTCCGCCGTGCGGTAGTCGGTGATTTCGTTGTAAAAGGCGGCAAGCTCCGGCACTTTGATGAAGTAGCGGAAACGCTCCTTCTGCACCACGTTGTTTGTCACGTTGAACTCGAAGTCGGTCGTCTTCTTGGCGAAGATAGCCGCCCATGCGTCGAAACAGCGGATGTCCTGCCGTTCCAGTTCCTTCGGGCGCAGGTACTTAAAGAGCAGGTACAATTCCGTCAGACTGTTGGAAATAGTCGTGCCGGACAGGAACGTAGCCCCTAAGTCTTTGCCCGTACGCTCCTGTATAGTTCGTATGGCAAAAAGCATATTCAGGGCTTTCTGGCTCCCCTCCGAGTTTCCCAACCCCGCCACACGGTCATGCCGGGTGTTGAAAGTCAAGTTCTTGAATTGGTGGCTCTCGTCTATGAAAATGTGGTCGATGCCCATCTGTTTGAAGTCCACCACGTCATCTGTGCGCGACTTGATGGCGTGTTCCACTTTCTCTAACTTCGCCACAAGGTTGTGCTTGCGCTTCTCCAATCCTTTCAGCATCGCCCGCGACACGTTCTTGCCTTGCTGCCGTAAGACTTCGAGGTTTTCCTCCACCGTGTCAAGCTCCGCTTGCAGGATGCGTTGCTGCAACTCCGGTGACTGCGGTATCTTGCCGAACTGGTCATGCGACATGATGACGCAATCATAGTCATTGTTTTTGATGTTGTTGAAGAAACGCACACGGTTGGCGGTCGAGAAATCCTTTTCCGAAGCGTAGAGGATGCGGGCATTCGGATAGGCAGCTTGATAAGTGGCGGCAATCTCCGCGACATTGGCTTTCAGACCAATAATCATCGGCTTGTGCGCCAAGTTCAGACGCTTCATTTCATGCGCTGCAATACACATTATCAGTGTTTTACCTGTTCCGACTTCATGGTCGCATATTCCGCCGCCATTCTGTTTTATCATCCAGACGCAATCCTTCTGCGACGGATAAACGCTTTGAATACCCCGGCTTGCCAATCCTTTCAGATTGAGGTCGGGAAACGTCTGGTGCGAACCGTCATACTTCGGGCGCACGAAACAGTTGAACTTGCGGTTATACATTGTCACGAGCCGTTCCTTGAACTGCGGCGACTGCTCTTCCAACCATTCCGAGAACCCGTTGCGGATTTCGTCAATCTTGGCGTTGGCGAGCTGTATGCCCTCGCTGTCACGCACCTTGATGTCGTTGCCGTTCTCATCTTTGCCAATACTTTTCATCATGTCGGGACAGGTGTTGTGCAAAGCGTGTTTCAACAGGTGCATACCGTCATAGTTCCGGTAATAGCCCTTTACCAGAAACTCGTCCGTGATCTTCATGGTGCGGTAGCCGCACGCCACGGAAAACTCGTCCATGCTGGCGGAATAGGCGATTTTCACGTCCGTGTCGAAAAGATGGCTCATGTAGGCGGCATACACGCCCGTGGGAATCCAGCGTTCACCGAAGTTGAAGTCGAGGTCTTCAAAGGCGATACGCTGCGGCTCGGCTTCCTTCAAAGCCTCCAAAGCCTGTTTCACTTCCGGCAATCTTTCGCTTTCCAGATTATTTTCCATCCATGCCTCTATACGCTCCGCCTTCTCTATCACGTTTCCCGCGATGAAGCGGTCTTTAATCTCGTAACCGGTTACGAGCGGATTGTAGAAGATACGCCCCTTGAGGGCATTGAGAAGCTCCTCTTCCGTACTGTCTGTTATCCCCCGCATATAGTTGAGATTGACCGTACCATACTTGTTGAGCGATGCAGACAAGGCTTCTTCCGGAGAACCGACGTTGGCATGGTTCTCCACCGAGAAGGAAACGGGACGGTCGAAGATGTCCGCTTTGACGAACTTGCCGTCCTCCGCACGTTCCAGCGAAAGGATGTCGCGCCCTCCGGCGTCCATCATCACCAGTTTCACGTTCTGTTTGGCGTTGAGGTTGCCATAACGCATGACAAACTCGTCGTAACAGGTGTTCAGGTGTTCACGCCAAGGTACATTTTCCTCACGTCTGTTCGATTCATAGCGGTACAACCGCTCGTATGCGTCACGGAGCGATACATACAGCAACGCTTTCTCTTTCTGATAACCGGTTAGTCCAAGCGGCTGGAAGGTTGCACCGTAGGGAGTAATGTCCTTCAGATAACCGATGTCGCGTGCCCTGTTTGCCACCAGCGACCCTTCACGCAGGTGCATTTCCGGCGTGCGGTGATAGGGACGCGGCGTAAGGTCGAGGGCTTCTTTTTTCGGCTTTTCCGTTTCAAATTCCGGGAACAGGGAAGTGGCAACCGTTTCGGAAGTAGGCACAACTTCTGCCGGTGTTTCAGGTTGCTTTATTTCTTCCGTTTGTTCCGGCTTTTTATCCATATTGTCCGAAGAAGGCGCAAAAGCAGGGTTCAACGTGTCTTTGATACCCATCTTTTTCAGTTGTTCCTGCCTGTGCCGTTCTGCCTCAAGCCGTAGGGCCTTGCGCCGTTCCGCTGTCAGACTCATCATTGTCTCATAGAAGCCGTTGATGGGAGGATTGGTTTCCCAATCCAGAGTGGCGTAAATGTCGTCCGGGTCGTTTGGCTTTTCGGCATTTTCCGGCTTTTCTTCCTTATTACCGTTTACCGGCTTGGCGGCTTCAACGGGTGGAGTAACTTTGACCTGCGGTTTAGGCGTGGACGGCATAGGCTTCGGCTTGCTTTCCTTTTTCGCTGCCTTTTTCTTTTTTGCCGGTTCCTCTATGGGCATACCCCAAAGGTCGAGCAGGGTAAGCTGCACGGCTGACGAATGGTTGGGTTGGCGCGGCTCAATCTCCGGCTTTTCCTCTATGGGCTGTGCCTGCGGCTTCTCCACTCCCTTGACAGGCTCAATTACAGAAACGGGGGCTATTACAGAAGGTGATACCTTTTCTGTTTTCGGAGCAGGTTGCACTTCCGCAGCCGTGCTTTCCTCCTTTGTCGGATGCAGGCTGTGTTTCTCATACAGTTTCCTGTCAAGTTGTTGCAGTTCTATTTTCAGATGCTCCCGCAAGTCTTCCGCCAGTTGTGCGATGTCCCCACGGTGCAGGAGTTTATAGGCTGGTTTCCCGTACGGGTCGGTACTTCTGATCAAATCCGTGTGTGAAAGCGAGCCGATGCTCCATACATACCCATTTACGGAAGTGCCGATAGGGGTCTGTTCGGTCTGCACGAAGAGTTTTTCGTTGTAATACAGTTCACCATTCTTTCCGCTGTTCTTTTGCAAGATAATCAGGTCGCTGCCCACCTCCGTTCCCGCGTTATCCGTAAAGAGGTTGTTCGGCAGGCGGGCTACGCCCACCAGATTGGTATGGTTCATCATATACTCGCGTATGGGCGCGTTGGTCGGGGCATCCAGTACCCCCTGCGAGGTGATGAACGCCACGATTCCGCCTTCACGCACCGCGTCAAGGCTTTTCAGGAAAAAGTAATTGTGTATCGTCCGTGCCGCCGAGTGCCTTGCAGGATCCTTGCTGCCCGAAAATTCCGGGTCGAACACCGCCACATCGCCAAACGGTATATTGGAGACAGCCAAATCAAAATGGTTCATGAACGGCTTTTCTATCTTCTCGAAGCCCTGTACCCTTACTTTCTGTCCGGGATGCAGGTGCTTCAGTATCTTGCCCGTCATCAGGTCTTTCTCAAAAGCCATGATGTCCGCGTCCGGTCTGTTCTCCAGCACGGCGTCCACGAATGCACCGACACCTGCCGACGGCTCCAGCACCCGGTCGGGACGGATGCCGTGTTCATGCAGCACGTCCGCGATGGTCCCGGTTATCTCCGGCGGGGTATAGAAGGCGGTCAGCACGGACTGCTTCATGGCATCCATATACCGTTTGTACTCCGTCTCGTCTTTTGTGTTCTCCCGCAGCAACCTGTGCAGTTCCACGGTAGGGGCAAACAGTTCGAGGTCGGACTTCGCCCAGTGGACGGCATCCGTCAGTTCCCTTGCAGGGTTGAGTATGCTCTTCAGTCCCCCGAAACCGCAATAACGCTCTAACAAGAGCCGTTCGCGTGCGGTGGGTGTGCGCTGTTCCCTGTCAAGGAGGAATGCCGTCCGTATCGCCTCGATGTTGTCCCTCAGCCTCTGTTTGCGGTTAAACGCCATACTCTTCGATATAGAGGATGACGGCTCCCGTCAGCTCCGTGTAGAGCAGGTCATATTCGGGCGACAGGGCGAAATTGTCGTCCGAGAGGTCATAGATGGAGAATACGTTTCCGACAAGCGGTAGCAGCTTCTGGGTAAAGGCTTCACATTTTTCTCCCGGTACTTCACCCGCAAATTCGTTCTCCACGACTTCGCGCAGGATGGCGTGCCTGGAGTAGCGAAGGCCCTCCGTCAGCACCTTCATCGCCAGTTCCTGCGCCCCGTCGGCAGGATAGCCTTCGAGCCTTGCCCGTTCATACGCTTCGGCGGCACGGTCGGTTCTTTCTCGGATGAAGGCTTCATCGGCTGCCTGTTCGAACTTGTTCGTGGTGAGGTAGTCCAGCAGGTACAGACCGTAATAGGAAAAGTCGGTCCGACCCTCGTTTTTCTTCTTGTTGTTCATTTCTTTGGAATTTAGTGGATTGATAATGATGATAGGGATAATCGTTGGAAAACGAGAAGAAAAAGGCACCCGGTATCCCTCCGAGTGCCACCACTAAATCCAAAGTATGAGTGTAATCCGGTATCGAAGAACAATTCATTACTCTGAACCAGTGGCAAAGTTAAACATTTATTTTCTTCTTTTCGCAGAGGTCGCTTTACTTTTCCTTTCTGGGAACACGAAAACCGTGTTATAGTCCCCGTCAAAGGCGACTACGGCATCAAAACTCTTGCCCTGCTTGCTCTTGAATCCTTTGAGCAGTTTCGTGTGTCCGTCGGTGAGCAGGTTTTTGATTTCATCATCAGAGAGGGTGCGGTTTGCTTTCAGGCGGAACACGGGCAGACCGCACTCCGCGTTGTCGCAGCGGACGACCTTGCCGTAAAACTGCATCGTCCCCGCTCCGCACTTGGGACACTTGCAGCCGGAATCCCTGCGGGCGAACAGCTTGTCGCACGACAGCAGTTCGGAGGTAATTTCCCGTGTATATGCCTCAATCTTCCTGCGGAAGTCATCGGCGGGCAGTTCCCCACGCTCGATGCGTGCCAATTCCTTTTCCCATTCGCCCGTCATGGCGACATCGGCAATACGCATCGCCTTCACGACCGAGTAGAGGGCAAGCCCTTTTTCGGTGGGGACAAGCGACTTCTTGCAGCGTTCCATATAGCCGCGCTTGAAAAGCGTTTCGATGATGGACGCACGGGTGGCGGGCGTGCCGATGCCGCAATCCTTCATAGCCTGCCGCAATGCGTCGTCCTCTATCTCCTTGCCAGTCGTTTCCATCGCGGACAGCAGGGTGGCTTCGGTATGCAGCGGCTTGGGTTTGGTCTTTCCCTCCGTGATGGAGGCGGCTTTCAGTGCCAGCGTGTCGCCTTCCTGCCAACAGGGAATGGCGGCGGTTTCCTCTTGGCTGTTGTTCTCTTCTCCATTCTCCTTGCCATAGACGGCACGCCATCCGGCTTGCCTGATGATGCTGCCTTTTGCCACGAACTCCACTCCGGCACACTCTGCCGTGACGGTGGCAGTGTCCTTGACGCATTTTTCGGAGAAAGCCTCAAGCATGCGCCCGGCTATCATGTGATAGACGGTGCTGTCCTCTTTGGAGAGGAACAGCGGCTTCTCGCCCGTGACGAGCAGGGCATGGTGGTCTGTCACCTTGCCGCCGTCCAGGCTGCGGCGTGTCGGCACGGCTTTCGGCTGCAACTTGCCCTTCCATTCGGGCAGGCTGCCGATGAAGGCAAGCAGCTTGGGGATTTCCGCGAACACGTCTTCGGGAATGTAGCGGCTTCCGGTTCGCGGATAGGTGATGAGCTTCTTCTCGTAGAGCTTCTGCGCGATTTCAAGCGTCTGTTCCGCCGTGAAGCCATGCTTGGCGTTGGCTTCCTTCTGGAGCGTGGTCAGGTCGTACAGGAGCGGTGTTTCCTCCGTCTTCTCCTTGCGTTCGGCTTTCGTGACGGTGGCTGTGCCTGCCGACTTCACCTTATTATACAGTTCCGTCGCGGACTCTTTCTCTTTCCATTTTTCGGAAGAGGAAAACTTCACCGTTCCTTCATCGCAGCCGTCCGTTGCGATATGGAGCTGCCAGAAGGCTTCGGGGGTAAAGCGGCGGTTCTCCCAATAGCGTGCGCACACCATCGCCAGCGTGGGGGTCTGCACCCGTCCGAGCGACCAGACACCCCGCCCGGCAGCCACAGCAAGCGCTTGCGAGGCGTTGATACCGACGATCCAGTCGGCTTCGCTGCGGGCTTTGGCCGAGAGGTAAAGGTTGTCGTATTCGTTGCCGGGGCGAAGGTGTTGTAACCCCTCGCGGATGGCCCGGTCGGTCAGGCTGCTGATCCATAACCGCACGAAAGGGGTGCGGCATTCCAGGTAAGAGTAGATGTAGCGGAAGATCAGCTCCCCTTCACGCCCCGCGTCGGTCGCGACGATGATGCGCTCGGCCATGCCGAACAATTCCCGGAGAATACCGAGCTGCTTCACGACACCCGGGTCGGCCTTATACTCTTTACCCTCCCGAACCTGCCGGGGCAGGAGGATGAACGATGATGGCAGGATAGGCAGGTTTTCCCGGCGGAAACCCGCGATGCCATACTGTTGGGGCATTGCCAGCCCGACCAGGTGGCCGAAGGCCCAGGTTACGGCATAGCCGTTTCCCTCTATAAAACCGTCTTTACGGTTCGTGGCTCCCACGATGGCGGCGATCTCACGCGCCACCGAGGGCTTTTCTGCGATAATTACTTGCATGATGATTCGGATTTTTCAGTGGTTGTTTTCTTGTAGTTCTTCTTCTTTCTCTATTTCCGGACGGGCGATCAGCCGGCGGTCGTAATAGACATGGTTGCTGTTCCCGTCGTAATACTGCCGTCCGTCGTCTGCCTCCTCCGGGGGGCTGCGTTTACCCGGCCGGAGGTATAAGGCGGCCAGCGCTGCGATCAGGAGCGGCATGGCTCCGGTCTGCATGTAGAACCATTTCATACGTTATACCTTGACACCTTTGGAGTTGCTCTTTTTGCAGCTGCGGTAATTTCTCCTTTGCGCCGGAGTGGCCTCCTGCTGTCCCTGCTTGAGCGGCTCTTTCACACCTTTGACCGCTTCGACGGTCTTGCCCTCGGAATTGACCGCCACCTGCACCTCGTTCTCCACAGCGGGCTTGACACGCCCCTCTTCGAGT
>OHKG01000591.1_pt1 | contig 14254 bp, 10 predicted proteins | sample 1568701 | NCBI WGS metagenome assembly OHKG01 (sample SAMEA3879529, study PRJEB24766) | human gut metagenome | biome: human-associated habitat; feature: feces | place: USA | collected 1985/1987 | reverse complement strand
ATTTTATTTACTGCCAGAGCCGCTTAGGCTGGGCTAATTTTTAACGAACTATTGCAGTATTAAACAGATTAAAATTATTTTTTATTGGGGGAATAAATAATATTGTCTATTTCTTTTTTCCCGTCAGGAGATACAAAGACAGCATTGAACATCCATTTTACCAATCTGACTTCTGGGGTTTTAAACTTTCCTACAGGTAACTTGAGGAAGAGTTTGTTCCATCCTTTTTGTAAAGTAACTTGTATTGGCGGACGGGAGGCTGCATTTTCATTCATTAATGGAATTTCGTTTGATCGGTCTTTATGGGTATTCCTCCAAACAGGTGGAAGTAGTTCTTTATTATTCAGCCAGACACGGCTACTTTTATAGTCCCATGTTCCTTGTTGTGGGGCTAGGTCACTTTCGGAACGACTGTAGTTCTGAAAATCCAAGAATAGTCCTACGTGTTGTTCGTAAGGAGAAAATACCCAAGTAGTAGCATAAGCTGTATGATTTTCCTTTGGAGAAGTATAGAACCCAGGAATTAAATCTCCCCATACATGGCGTAAGTATACTCCGGCTCCATAAATGATGCGGCTTTGATAGGTTTTTCCTTTATATAAATAGCTTTCTTTTTCTTCCTTTTCTGGTGGAAATGAACGGGTCAAATCCCCTTCGTTTGGGAATGCCTCTGTGATGCGCCATACCACATTGGTTTGTTTAACATAGGGAAAAGGTTCGTTTGTGAATGTATGTTCTTTATGCCAAAGCATTCTATTCTCAAAATCAACAAACTGAGTATAGATTCCTGTGTCGTTTTTCCATAAAAGATTAGTCTGGTCGTCAAAATACCCATATCCTCCTCCTTTCCAGCTTCGTTCTGCTAGAGCCAGCATGTTGGCATATAGATTGTTTTCTGCTACGATTTGTTTTTCATCGCTGAGATAACGGTCGTTCCATATAGCCAAAATACTTCCTGCAATATCTTCGTTTCCCATATCTTGATTATAAATACGGCTATTGTATAAAGCTACCAAATCAGCAAAAATATCAAAATGATTAATGTAATGATAGCGGCTGTCGATTGCTGGAATACTTGATTGGGCTTTTCCTCGGTAACTCCATAGCTGTGTCATGTCTATTTCTCCTGCTTGATATTGCCAACCTGGGTTCCATGAAATGACTTTCTTTCCTTTTTGGCGAATATAGGTTACCATTTCTGGTACGAATTGTGGATTTGTAAATTGTACTTCGTCTGTACCAATATGTATATAAGGTGTATCAAATGTTTCACACACCTCATCCATGAGTTGCTTTAGAATAGTCATTCCTTTTTCACTTTGCATATCTGTTCGGAAGGTTTTGACAAAAGCTTCACTATGTCCGGGCATATCAATTTCGGGAATTAATGTGACATGTCGCTGTTTGCAGAAAGCCACAAGATCTTTGGCTTCTTGTAGGGTGTAATACTTTCCAGACATACGGCTCATGTTTTCAGGAGCATTGAGCTCGGGGTATATCTTACTTTCCAGTCTCCAAGCTTGATTTTCTGTTAGATGCCAATGGAATACGTTGATTTTGAATTTACTGAGTAAATCAATTTCTTTCTTTAGTTCTTCCATGGAAATATAAGTGCGTCCTACATCATGCATAAATCCCCTGATGCGAAAAGCAGGCCAGTCAATAATCTCACAGGTAGGAAGAAAATGATATTCATTACTTTTGCAAGTCAATTGCTGTATAGTTTGCAAAGCTCTGTATACTCCTGTAGAAGAGGTCGCTGTGACATAGATTTGTTTTTCTGTAATTTTTAGTTTATAACCTTCATTCGAATTAATAGGAATTTCAGGTAGGGTATCTATAATGCTAATTTTAATGATCTTATCGGTTTGTACAGAGGTTGAGGATGCCTTGTTGCCTTGTAGCCAGTCTTCCCATTCTTTTGATATACTACTTTCTGTTGTTTCAAGATGTATTTGATCTAATACTAATTGTTTTCCGGTAAAAGTTATTTTTTGTGGATAAGGTAGAAGAGGATAGAAATTATTCCCTTTGCAAGGGAACAAAAATAGTTGCAAAATGAAAATCGTAAGTAAGCAGCGTTTCATGGTGGTATATATAGAAGAAGAGGATATTCCCTTTCAGGAATATCCTCTTGGAATTAAACTTATTATTCAAGATTTAATATCCTGGTGTTTGTTCTAGTGCACTATTTTCTCCTAAAGTATTTTCGTCAATAGGCCATAGCAAACGTGAAGAATTTGCATCAGAATATTTGGTTGCATAATCATCTCCCATAAGGCGGATGTCATACCAGCGTTTTCCTTCAAATAAGAATTCTCTCATTCTCTCTTTCAGAATAGTTTCAATAGGATTGTCATCACTGCCTACAAATCTGTTATTGGCATAGAAGGAAGCATCTTTGTCATTGGGGTATGCTATTTCGTTTCTATGTTCGTTAAAATATTCTGTCCCATAGGCACGTTCACGCACTTCATTGATTTCTGCAGAAATATCTTCTCCTAAGAAGGCTTTGGCAGTTGCTAATGCAAGCAGGCAGTCTGCATATCGGTAGATTGGATAGTCATCTAGCCAGCTTCTAGTTGCGTCACCATCCAATAATACTCCCTGGAATTTATAAGCGATGGGCGCTTTGAATGTAATTTGCTCATTTTCTTTGCTATAAATTCCTTTTAAAGAATTTGCTTTTCTGCTGTCTCCTTCACGGTACAGTTGAGTGTATAAATCTTGTTCAATCTGGTAACGTATAAGTCCGTTAATATCTGCAATTTCACTATTAGATAATGGAGTTCCATTTTCGTCACAGTAAGAAGAGAAGAATTGCTGGTTCATTACCATATTCATACGATATTGGTCATTCCAGAGGCTGTATTCGTTTCTTCCGTTATGTATAGCGAAAATGATTTCGTCATTTTCTTTATTGTCGTATGCAAATACCTTTTTAAAGTCGTTCAACAATCCTACACCAGCTGTTTTTACTGCCATTAACGCATTCTTAGCTGTAGTGTAATCACTTTCTCCACCATTCATTTGTTTTCCGCTCCATAAGTAAACTTCTCCTTTCAGCATCATTGTGGCTGCTTTTGACCAATAGCATTTGCCGTATTTGAAAGAATAGTCATCACCAAAGGCATCTTCTGAACTTTGGATATCTTTTTTGATTTGGGTCATTACATCAGCTGCAGATGAAGCGGCTTTGCTAGGATTACCTATATCAATGGAGTTACCATTAGTATAATCTAACTGGAGTACTACATCACCCCATGAACGTAGCAAATGGAAATATACATAAGCTCTTAAACCATAAGCTTCTCCTAGGTAATAGTTTTTAGTACTTGCATCTAGTAAATCAGTAGATTCAGTATGACTAATCATCAAGTTTAATTGATTAATTAATACATAGAAATCTCCATAATTGCTAATCACAGGGTTGGCTGCATTTAAAGTGTTGTCAATCATTCTCTCCACTCCTTGAGTAGCTTCCCCAGTGAATGGATTGGAATTGTAAATATCAGCGCGAGGTTCTCCCAATTCGAAAATAGTATAAGATCTTTCGCGGAGCAGACCGTGAAGTCCCACATTAAATGCCTCAAATTGAGCCGCATCTTTCCAATAGTTTACATCAGTAATACTACTAACAGGTTCCATGTCCAAGCAACCAGTAAAAGATGTTGCCAGACATCCGGCTATAATATAGTTGAATATTTTTTTCATAATTGTTGTTTTTTCAGAATGTTACAGATAAGCCAAACAATAAGGTTCTAGGAGTTGGATAACGGCCATTATCAATACCTCGTCCGTAAACTGTAGATACGGCTGGTTCAGGCGATACACCGTCATATCCAGTAATATAGAATAGATTTTGTCCTGTTACATATACAGATGCATCTTGCATACCTGCTTTACCAATCCATTTCTTTGGCAAAGAGTAACTGAGGGTAATCTCTCTTAGTGCCAGATAATCTCCTTTTTCATAGAAACGTGAACTATTATTATCGACAGCTGTAGTACCATTGTTAGAACGAGTAATGTTTTTCTTGTTCAACTGGTCAGCATAAGTGAAGACTGGAAGATCCGTATCAGGATTCGTTTCACTCCATGTGTCATGCACTTTATCTATGATATTAAACTGTCCTTGATACTGTCCTAAAGAACGGGCCTTTAAGTCGTTGTAAATAGTGTGTCCTACGGCATAGTCGAAACGTGCGTACAATGACCAGTTCTTGTAAGATAAGGTCGTTGAGAATCCACCTGTTACTTTAGGGAATATATTACCAACTACAGCACGGTCAAGGCTGTTAATCTTTCCATCCTTATTGATGTCTTCCCAGCATACATCTCCTGGTTCTATGGGTTTCCATCCGTTTGATTCAGCATAAGTTACACCTGTCTGTGGGTTTATTTCATTGGCCATACCTGGTCCATACAAGTTGGCAACTTCGTCAATGACCATGTTGGCGTTAGCTTTTACATCATTCCAATCTCTAAAGATATGATTCTGTACATAACCTACCATATCACCGAGTTTTCCACCTTCTCTATAGCCGCCAATCCATTTGGTCGGAGTCTTTCCTGTTTCAGGGTTGTAGAGTCCAGCTGCCACTTCATAACCATCAATCTGGTTAAATGGTTTGTCACTTGTAGGTAATTTTAAAACCTTGTTTGACACTGAGGTTAAGTTAGCAGAAACTTCCCAGTTAAAACCTTTGGCATTAGACAGAATATTAGCTCTTACCTCCATTTCAAATCCTGAGTTACGCAATTTTCCCAAGTTGGTTTTCATGCTTGAGAAACCAGTATATGCGGGCAGGTTCACATCGGTTAGCAAATCATCTGTTGTTCTGTTGTAATAGTCAAAGATGAAGCTTAACCGGTTGTTGAAAAATCCTAGGTCCAAACCGGCTTCAAATGAACGGCTCTGTTCCCATCTTAATCCTGTATTTATTAAAGAAGAGTTGTAGTATGCAGTTGCACCATCGTAATTACCGGCTCCAATCTGCTTATAAATTCCGTAAATATCAAAGTTCCCGATACCATTTACGTTACCGTTTACTCCATAACTTAAACGTGGTTTGATGTTACTGATTACTTCTGAAATTTTAGATTCTTTCCAAAAATCTTCTTCTGTGACATTCCATCCCACAGAAACTCCAGGGAAGAAACCCCAACGGTTGTCTTTCAATCGAGAAATACCGTCGTAACGAGCTACTAATGAAAGCAGATATTTCATTTGATAGTTATAGTTTACACGACCAAATACGGATGCAATCCGATAACCTGTTTTTTCAGACTTGGTGGATGTACGTGATGCTCCTGCATTTAGAGTCGGAATATCATCTGTTGGAGAGTTCTGAGTTTTGGCCTCCATCATAAATTCATTATAGCCGAAGTATTCACTTCCTACCATTACATCCAAATTGTGCTTGTCTTTGAATGTATCCTTATAATTCAATGTTCCATTGACCTGAATCTGAGTATAGCGTTCTATCTTTGCACTAGCATCACGTGTATTATTGGGTGTTGATGAGGTTTGAGTTTGATATGATTTATTGAATGTTTCATATTGATAATCATAATGGTAAAGCGATGAGTTTCCGCTGAATGTCAGCTTTTTAGGAATAATATCCAGATCGAAACCAAAGTTATATGTCGCTTTACGTGTACCATCTTCACTAGTCAGTTTGTCTCGATAATATTCAGGATTACCATCACCTGTTCCCCAACCTGATGCAGGCGAACCATCTTCGTTGTATGGATTCCATGTCGGACGTTGTGAGCGTGTACGATAGAATAAGTCATAAGAACCAATCCATAACGATGGTTGCTGTGACCATGTGTAGGTAGCACCGGCTTTCACATTTAAGAATGGGAAAATCTTGTAGGTACCGCTTACAGATCCGTTGAAGCGTTTGTATCCAGTTCCCTTAATCTGACCATCTTCATTGTAATATCCCATGCTGGCCATGTAAGTACCTTTATCATTTCCTCCGGTAATATTTACATAATGATCTTGTGTCAAAGCTGTATTAGCAAAAACTGCATCATCCAACTGACCACTATAATCCTTATAAAGAAGCTGTTTACCTTCATAGTATGGATCATCCATAACTAACCAACCTTCATTTCTTAGATGAGAATTTTCATCGGTTAGATATTTTACGTCGATAAGGTCATTTTGTGTACCATATCCAGTTTGAGTATCTACGCTTGCTGCTCCCGGTACGTTGTTTGTATAACGTTTATAACCCAGACGGTTATAGTAAAGATAATCGTGGGCATTACAGAAATCATATCCGTAACGTGCAAAGTTTACACCCAGTTTAAATTTATAGTTTACTGAAGCTTTACCTGCTTTTCCGCTTTTTGTTTCTACAAGGATAACACCTCCGTTGGCACGTGCACCATAGATAGCAGTAGAAGCGGCATCTTTCAATACTTGTATAGATTCAATATCTGAAGGGTTGATGTCACTCATGCTTTCGCGAATAATACCATCAACAACAATCAATGCTTTACTATTACCACCGGTAATTGTTGCTCCACCACGAAGAGTGATATCAGGTTCAGCTCCAGGCTGTCCTGTTGTATTGATAACTCGCAAACCTGTTACAGAACCTTGTAAAGCCTGTCCTGCGTTACTCATAGCAGCATTTTTCAGAACTTGATCATCCATTTTTGAAATGGCCGTAGTCAATGCAGCTCGTTTCTGTGAACCACCATATCCGGTTACGACAACTTCTTCCAATGTTTGGGTATCTTCTTTCAGAATGATGTTAATCGGAGTACCATCCCATTTTATGGTTTGTGTAATATATCCTACGAATTTCAATAACATCTCCTTTCTTTACGTTTGATAGAGAGAAGTTTCCGTCAATGTCTGTAATTGTTCCATTTGTAGTTCCTTTTACTATTACAGAAGCTCCAATGACAGATTCACCTGTTGCGTCTTTCACAATACCTTGACATATACCAGATTGTTGTACAATGTCAATTTCAGATTCGTTTTTTGATAAGTCCGCATATGCCATACCCGTAGATAAACTGCCTAGTAACAGCCACATACCGACTGACTTCATTTTTCTATTCATAATTCATGCATATATAAGGTTAAAGTTTGCGATTGATGATTCTTCAGTTAACTTAAGGCCTTTTTAAAATGAATTTTATTAATACGTCTATTTGCATGCGACAAATATAGAAATAAAAATTTGATATCACAATTATTTGATAAAATATTTTATGAAATGTCGATTTTATTTGTATTGTATTTCTGTTTTTGCCGATAGTTTATAAAGCTGAATTTCTTTTATTATGGTTCTGATTATATGTATAATGATAAAAATATTATTTATATATGCTGATATTCAGCCATAAAAGAAGGGATATCATAATTGATATCCCTTCTTTTATGGAAATCTTTATATAATAAATTATTTTATAATATCTCTTAGCTTGATGCTTTGGAAAGTCATGTGAGCTACACTGCTTTCATATAGTATACCGATAGTTTCTTTATCTATCATTGTCAGGCAGGAATATCCCCAATTGTATCCTTCATCTAACAGAAGCTGATGTTCTGAACTCCAGGTGTTTCCTCCATCCATACTGATTTTAATTGTCATGTCTTTGCGAGCATTTGTAGAATTGGGGTTGGAGAAAATTAAAAGGTCTTTACCCAATACATTGTCTTTCGCTTTTACACTGATTAGACTGGCCATACATACGGGCTCTATCAAAGCAGTACGGGATGATTCGTGTTCCTTCCAAGTCTTACCTAAATCTTGTGTGGTATAAACGGCCCGGCTTCCTCCTCGGTTATCTCTCATGTTCAGCATTAAAGTGCCCGGCTCAAGCTCTGCTACTTGTGCTTCTGTAGTATTAGTACGTGCATGGTGGTGTATGGTCCATGTTTCTCCACGGTCTTTGCTATACATGATACCTGCATTGGGGATTCGGGTTTTGTCAATAAACTGAATGGGGAATACCAATGTACCATCTTTCATTGTGATGCCTCGTCCCGGTCCTTGTAATAAGAAATACCATTCTGGAAGCTTCACTTGTTCGGTAATATTGATTGGTTCAGACCAGGTTTTTCCATCATCTGTACTTTTGGCAAGTACTAATTGAGCGGTATGGTTCAAGTCCATTCCCTGATGTGAACTCCACCATGCTCTTTGGTTACCCATTCCGTGTGTCCATGCCGCTACAATCCATACGGTGTTGGTTTTGGTGTCTACCAAGATAGAAGGGTCGCCTACACCATTCTGAGCTGAAGGAAGTCCACCGTATTCTTTGAATGATAGAGGTAAACGCATTTTTTCCCATGTTTTTCCTCCGTCTGTACTGCGGCTGAGGCCTATGTCGATATGTTCCTGCAAATCTACACTGCTGTTGTAACGCACATCGTATACTCCCAAGAGAGTACCTTTATTTGTAGTAACCAGCCCTGGAATACGGAAAGCTGCTGAACCGTCATCACCTGCATGGCGAACTCCTACTGCCATTCTTTGTACGACTTTCTGTTCTGTCGTATTTTTTGTGGGTATAATTTTCCCATCACCTTTTACCTGAGTTACTTCTGCACAGATTTTTGTGTGTAGTGAAGCTGTTGGTTGCATTTCGATACTGATCCAGAAGAAATTATATCCAGGAAAGAGGTTCTGTTTTCCTTCCAGTGTCAGCGTATTGGTTTTAGGTGTTATTTCTGCCTTTTTTATAGAATAAGATGGATTAGCAGAAAGGGTTTGCCCCGGATTGTTGCTGGAAATGTATTCTACGGGTGCAAAGCGTTTTTTTCCTCTGTCTTGTGGAGCATCTGTTCCTCCATAATACAATTTAATAGCTTTGATTTGTGACAAAGGTACGTTCTTGTCGAAGGTGATAGTGACATTGTCAAGGGTCTTTGTTTCTTTGGCATCGAGACGCAGATAAGCCAAGACATTATCATGTCTTTCTATTAATATCGGTACTTGTGGGGTTTTAACAAAGACAGTATCAGCAGCGTGCAGACCGATGGAAAGCATTCCGATACATAAGGATAATAGTTTTTTCATAATGCAGTTGCTGGTTTAGATTTTTACTTTAGCTATAAGTTTTCTTATTTTTCCTTCTCCAATTACAGGTGCATGTGGGTCTTCCGGATATACAATGGCAAATTGTCCGGGAAGCAAATCAACAAAGGTTGTAGGTACATCTGAATAGAGTGCACAATCACCTTCTTTCTGATACGCTTGTTTCAGTTGGTTTACATCTTCAATGGCTTTCCAACCGATACGTTCTTTCCCTTCCAAAAGAATATGTATATCAATGTAATCACGATGTACTTCCAGAACCTGTTCAGATTCTTTCACGCATGTGGGGTTAACGTTGTTGATAAACAGGTTATCTCCATCCAGTTCTATTCTTCCACATGGTGTATGCAATAAGTCGTGACTCTTTACATAATCGAACAATTGTTTAAATAAAGGATGTAGCGGTTCAATTCTGCTACTATTTTGTAAATTGGAAACAATCATAATATATAAAAGTTTTTAGTTATTCCATATTGTCAGTTTTAGGACGTAAGAAATACAACTGTACGCCAAGAGCAATAGCCACCACGATGGCTAACATGGCAAAACCGACTCCTAAATTACCACTATCACCCCATCGTCCTAAAAGGTGAGTAATGAAAGCCCCGGCAGATACACCGATCATGTTCATTACTCCATAGGCAGTGGCTCGTTGTTTGTGAGATACAAATTGGCAGAGGATAGGCATGTTATTTGTATCAAAAATACCATAGCCGATACCAAATAGCAGTCCGGCACCTACTACTGCTACTAGATTATGTCCGAATCCTAATAAAAGTAATGACGGAATGGTCAATCCTAAACCGATAGCTCCGGTATATACGCGTCCGCGTAAATTTTTCTGTACCCATTTATCTGATAAAGGCCCTCCGATAAGGACTCCAATAAATGAAGACACGGCGATGGTTATAGTAGAGATAGGTCCAGCCTGTGACATGGGTAAATCAAGGTTTTCGGCAAACAAAGTTGGAAGCCAGTTTTTGGTAGCCCATCCGGGAAGGCTTGGAGCTGCAAAGTAGAGCAAAATTACCCAGAAAGCTATATTGGTCAGTAAGGATTTCAGACTGGTAAAGACGCTCTCTTTCTCTTTTTGCGGATTGGTTTGCAGTTTCTCTGTAGGAAGAATCTCTGTCTTTTTGTCATGTAAAAATAACATCAGAATTACGGCATAGGCAATTCCGATGATACCGAACCAATGGAAAGTGGTGTGCCAGGAAAAGGCATCGGCTACGGTTGCTCCGAATCCTCCGATGGCTTGTCCTGTGTACAAACCTGTCATATGGATACCTACGGCCAAAGAACGGGATTTTCCAGTATGATAGTCTGCAATCAAGGAAAGTCCGGCAGGGATGTAGAGTGCTTCGCTCACTCCCATTAAGGCACGTAGCCAGACAACCTGGTTGAATGTTTCGGCTATTCCCATCAGATAAGTTACGGAAGACCATACGAACAAACTTCCAACAATCAGCCATTTGCGGCTCATGCGGTCGGCTATGACACCCGATACGGGACTCATCAGTGCGTAAATCCAGAGAAAGATTGCCATCAGATAGCCGAAGTTGGTAGCTGATTGCAGTTCTACAATGTCGACCTGCATCGCATCTTTCATGGTGCTAAGCATTTGTCGGTCCATATAGTTAAGCAATGCTACTCCCCATAGTAGGCCTACTACAATCCACGGATAAATTTTTGAGTTTTTCATATATTATGGTTATTCAGTTAGCAATGTAACTTGCCGGATTATTCTCCGGCAAGTATTTCTTTACATAATGTATATCCTTTTATCATCATTCTTGGAATATGGAAAGGACCTTTAAAGAGGTTACCTTTCGCAGGTTGAGCTACTGTACCGTCACGATGCAGGTACCCGTACCATTCTCCAAATTCACTGTCAGGGAAATGAGCATACGTCCAATCACTGATTTGTTTGTGACGTTTCAGGTATTTCTCGTCCTTGGTCAGTTTATATGCATATAAGTTGGCAATGATGGCTTCTGTTTGTGGCCACCAGAATTTCATGTCTTGTGAATAATCCTGTGGAGGAAGATTCTTGCAATCCTTGAAATTGATGATGCCACCATACTGTTTGTCCCATCCCCATTCCCAAGACCAGTCAAGAATGGTCAGGGCCATGTCAATGAGTTCTTTGTTATTGTTCATGTTACGTGCTACATCGAACAGGAACCAAGAGGTCTCGATACAATGGCCCGGATTGATGGTACGGCCATTCATTGTATCGATAAATTCTCCTTTAGGACCAACCATTTCCAGCAAAGCCTTGAACTCAGGGTGCATGAAATAGTTTTTCAATGCATAAATGGATTCTTCAATCTGTGCATCGAGTTCAGGATCTGAAATTACTTTCTTGATACTGGAAGCCACATTGACCATAATCATGGTGATGGAATGGCCTTGTGCCTGAACCGTAGGTAAATATTTCGGTTCAAGTATACCTGGAGTATTCAGGAAGTGGCGCATGCGCTTGAACAGGTCGAGTGCTTTTTGGGCATATTCCTTATTACCGGTAGCCAGTGCATATTCCGACATGGCGATGGCGGCAAAACTCTCAGAAAATACATATCTTCTTTTCCGGAGCGGAGTTCCGTCTGCTGCTACCTCGAAATACATTCTTCCATCAGTATCGAAGCAATGCTTTTCAATAAAGTCGAGTGTAAGCTTGGCAGCATCCAGCCATTCAGGATTTTTTTCTATATTGTTATATGCGTACGAGCAAATGAAAGCAAAGCGTCCCTGAAACCAGACCGATTTAGTAGTGTCAATAAGTTGACCGTTACGAGCCACGCAGGTGTATATGCCACCGTGTTCTTTGTCAAGACCATTCTTTAACCAAAATGGCATGATGTTATGGGTGAGATCTTCTTTGTAGTTCTCAGCCCAATATTTAGCGTAAGTTTCTATAGACATAAGAATGGATTTAGAATTTGTTGCAACGAGCAAAGAAGTTGATGGCTTCCAGTTCTGCCTTCATGCGTGCTTCTTCTTCGTCTGTCATATTCTGGAATGGAGTACGGTTCTTACCCAAATCCAGCCCGATGAGCTTCATGATTCGTTTACCACCAACGATATTACCGCGGTAATGGCAAATCACGTTGATTACATCCTGAGAGAAGTTCTGCAGTTCGCGTGCTTTTTCGATGTCACCAGCTTTCCATGCGTCGATGATGCCCACCAGGTTGATTCCGTTATAGTTAGTTGTACCGCCGATACCACCTTGTGCACCACCCATAGCTAATGATGGAAGAATTGTTTCATCCTGACCGTGCAGCATGTCGAATTTTCCGTTCTTGTACAAGCGGCACTGGTTGTATTCGTAAATGCTTTCGTATGTATATTTGATACCTGCGAAGTTAGGAATACGTCCGTCTACAGCTTTCAGTAATTCTACCATCGGTAAGAAAGCACCATTGAATGCTGGAATGTGATAATAATAGAAAGGAAGGTTCGGGGCACCAGCCGCGATTTCTTCACAATATTTTACCAGCTCTTCGATACGGCCTACTTTCGGGAACGGAGGAGCCATGGCACCAATACCCCATGCACCGATTTTCTGAGCATGTTCGGCCAGCATCTTGCTAGCCTTTACACAGCAGCTTCCTACGTGTACAATCACCTTGAAACCTTCGGGAGCCACTCTTACCCATTCTTCTGCCAGTTTCATACGTTCTTCTTCGGTCAGCATGTAGCCTTCACCAGATGAGCCATTGATAAACACACCTTTTAGTCCATTTTTTGCTAACATTTTTGCATAAGCAGAAATGGGTTCATAATTTACTTCACCATTTTCATAAAATGGAGTAAATGGGGCATCAATTAAGCCAACAATCTTTTCCATAATATTATATTTAATAAATTAGTTTATTTAATAATCGCAAAAATAAGGATATAATTTTTATATTACAAGGTTTTATGTGCTTATTTTGAAATTATTCTTCTTTTTTGAGAGGATAAACTGTAATTTTTGGAGTTCGTATGCCTGGTTTTATTTCTCCGCATATCATATATAAACAACCTTCACGATACAGCAGGATGCCTCCTGCACGTGCCATGCCTGAAATATTTACTTTTGTGGTCCATGTTTTATGGGTAAAGTCATAAAATAAAATATCATCATTAAATTTGTACCAAGAGGGGGCGTGAGTTAAGTAATCTTTTCCGGCTTTTCCATCCAGTGCGTTTTTGAAGATGCGATAATTAACTCCTCCTGTCAGGATAAGCTGTGTGCCCGTCTGCACACCGCTTCCTCCTGCCATACAGCGTTTTTCTTTGTTATTCCCATAAGGGATGGGAAAAGCATATTCCCATTGGTCGTTTTGAGGAGTATAACATAATATGTCATGTGAAAGTATACTGCTAGAAGAGTCCGACGGGGCTTGAAAACCTCCAATCAGATAAAGCTTGTTTCCATCATTGACCAGAATAGGCTGCACTCGTTGAGGTCCGGGAAAAGACGACAGTTTTTGCCATTTGTCACATGTTTGTAAATCCAGTTTGTATAATGCGTTTTCTCGTAACTGTTGGTTTCCTCCTGTGATGTAGATACATTCATTCAACATCGTGGCTGAGGCGTTGTCTATGGTTTCAGGAAGAGAAGGAAGTTGGTGAAGTAGAAAATCCCCGAAAGAATCTTTTTGGATTCGAAATACGCTGGTCAGGCAAGAATCTGCATTCATTCCCCCAATGCACACCAGTCCCTGGGGTGTTTCCACGCTACAACCATAAGCAACGGGATAGGGAAGATCAGAGATTTTTGTCCAATGAGGGGATGCTGCCTGGATGTCCAATGCATAACATTGATTATAATAGGCTTTTTTCCCTCCTTCAGCTGCAGGAGTCGTTGGGAAGTTACAACCTCCCCCCACAATTAGCCAGTTTTTTATAAAGCCGGCGAAAGGTGCAGATACGCCTTTTGTAATAGGGTAATCAGGAAGCAGCGTAGGGACTTGTGCCATATTTATTGTGCATTGGGCAATTAGTATGCCTAAAATCAAAAATAATTTTTTCATAACGATGTTTTTATCAGGTTAAGGTTGTAGAAACTCATGTATGCTAAAATAAGCATAATATTTAAAACAATGGCTATTTAATGAAAGATTTTTTGAGAGCATCTCGATATAATTAATACTTTGTTTTATTGTTTGGTATTATTAATTTTATTATTTTAG
>OHKG01000586.1_pt1 | contig 14347 bp, 8 predicted proteins | sample 1568701 | NCBI WGS metagenome assembly OHKG01 (sample SAMEA3879529, study PRJEB24766) | human gut metagenome | biome: human-associated habitat; feature: feces | place: USA | collected 1985/1987 | reverse complement strand
TTGTCAATCTGTTCCCGGATATAGGGCGCCACTCCGTTCATGTAATTGGGAGAATGGGCAAAAACCGTATCAATGGGCAGCAGCAGGTCTTTGCGGAGCATACGCTCGATGATGTATTCCGAAGGACAGACCACATCGAAATCCTCATGCCCCTTTTCGATTTTGGTCAGCATGATTTCATTGATATCAAAGGTCTGATAAACGATCCGGATCTCTTCTCCCGTCTGTTCTTTGTAGTACTGCTGGAAATCTTCCAGAACACCTTCGCCGATATAGTCGGCCCAGTTATATACTTTCAGCACATGCTCGCGCGAGTCTTCCTCGTTATAACAGCCGGTCAGCAGACCAGCCAGCAGTGCCAGATACAATACATATTTTCTCATATTCCTTTCTTCTCTTTGCCCGCTCTGCGGTTAATGATGATCAGCAACGCCAGGATGACGATAAAGATGACAGCCGACAAGGGACGCAGTTCGGGCGTCAGTCCTCCCTTGCGCGCATCGGCATAAATGTAGGTAGACAAGGTTTCAAGCCCCTGATTACCGATGGTGAACACCGTCACCGCAAAGTCGTCGATTGAAATGGTCAGGGCCAGCAGGAAGCCGCTGAGCATTCCCGGACGGATCTCCGGCAGGATAACCTTGCGGAGAGCCTGCATCGGAGTGGCTCCCAGATCGAGAGCCGCTTCATACAGATTCGGGTTCATCTGCTTCAGACGGGGCAGGACACTCAGCACCACATAAGGCGTGCAGAAGGTGATGTGGGCGAGCACGACGGTCGTAAATCCCTGCGTAATACCCAGCGACACGAAAAGAAGGAAGAGCGAGATACCGGTAATGATGTCTCCGTTCAGAATCGGAATGGAGTTCACAAAACCGACGGCCTTCCGGCTCCGTGCCTTCAGGTTATAGATTCCTATCGCCGCTATGCTTCCCAGCAAAGTGGATGCCGTGGCAGCTATCAGGGCGATGAGCACCGTATTGACAAACGCATTCATCAGAGAATGATGGGCTCCCGTGTTGAGCAACGATTTATAGAGGTCAAGCGAAAAGCCCGTCCAGTTGCCCAGCACCTTGGCATCCGTAAACGAATAGATGACAATGATCGCAATGGGTGCATACAGCATCAGCAACAGAACCCAGAGATAGGTCTGCATGATGATCTTCTTTACCATACGTTTCCTCCTCCTTTCTCCGAATCGTCGGAATTTTCAGTGCTGAACAGCGAAGTGACAGCTATCAGGAACAGCATGATCAGCGACAGGGCCGCACCGTAGTTCCACAGACTGTTGTTGATGTTTTCCTGAATGGTCGTACCAAAGAGCTTGATGTTGTTCATCGTAAGCAGCTCCGCAATGGCAAAGGTGGAGATGGTCGGCATGAAAACCATCATGATGCCGCTCACCACTCCCGGCATGGAAAGCGGAAAAACCACCTTCCAGAACACCTGGGAAGAGCCGGCTCCCAGATCCTGGGCTGCCTCAATGTAACTGCGGTCCATCTTCTGCAACGTATTGTAGATGGGGTAAATCATAAACGGAAGGTAATTGTAGATCATTCCGAAGATCAGTGCTCCTTCGCCCAGCGGCAGGCGGAGGAAATCAAACAGAGCCACGGTAGCCAGCGTACGGATCAGGATGTTTACCCACATGGGAAGGATAAACAGCAGGATCAGCGTCCGCGAATAGCTCATTTTGCTCTGGCTGAGTATCCAGGCTGCCGGATAACCCAGCAGGATACAGCCGATAGTTGTCAGGATGGCGATACCGATGGAATAGACAAACGTGTTGACAGCCTCGGGATGGGCAAAGAACTTCCGGAAGTTCTCCAGAGTCAGATGGCCGGCATCGTCGGTAAAGGCATAAACCAGGATCAGAATCAGCGGAATGATGACAAACACCGCTGAAAAGATCAGATAAGGCAAAGTCCAGCTCTTGCGTGAAGAGAAAAAGATTCGCAAATTGTTCATTTTCCTGTTTCTGTCCGTTTATAGGGTTATAGAATCACACGGATGGCGTCTGCCGGAATGCTGATACCCACCCGGTCACCATCGTCCCACACATCGTTGGTATCGACGAACACATCTTCTTCCCAGTCGGAAAGAACCGTCAGATGATAATGGTCACCCTTGTAGAGGATGAACTTCACTTCACCGGTGAGCATGCCGTCTTCTTCATTGTCCAGCAGGACTACCCGGTCGAAACCGACCGCCACCTGTGCCTTCGTTCCCTCTGCGGGACAGTTTTTCAGGGGCAGACATTCAAAGCGGTATCCCAGGAATTCCACATGGGTTTCGTCCACAATGGTTGCTTCAAACGTGTTTTCCGTACGTTCCTTCTTCATGATGTGAATATCAAAAGGCTTCACCAGCAGGCCTACTTCATCTCCCACCGGGAAGCAATGATAGTCCTGCACCACCAGTTCGTAGTTCCCGCAAAGTACGGTCATTTCGTAGTGTACGCCCTTGAAAATGCACGACTGTACTACGCCGCGCAGCTGGGCTGCATCCGACACCGGGAAGATATACAAGTCTTCCGGACGGACCACTACATCCACAGGCTTATTCTCTCCAAAGCCTTTGTCCACACATTCGAAATCGTGTCCGCAGAAGTTCACCAGTCCGTCCCGGATCATGGTTCCGTTCAGGATGTTGCTTTCGCCGATAAAATCGGCAACAAACGAATTGACCGGTTCGTTGTAGATGTCAGTCGGCGTGCCGATCTGCTGGATCTTTCCTTCGCTCATCACCACAATGCGGTCGCTCAGTGTAAGGGCCTCTTCCTGATCGTGAGTGACATACACGAAGGTAATGCCCAGCGACTTGTGCATTTCCTTCAGTTCCATCTGCATGTCCTTGCGCATCTTCAGGTCGAGAGCAGCCAGCGGTTCGTCGAGCAGCAGCACTTCCGGTTCGTTGACAATGGCACGGGCTATCGCTACACGCTGTTGCTGACCGCCCGACAGAGAATTGACGTCGCGGTATTCGTAGTCGGTCATGCCCACCATCTTCAGGGCAGCCTTGACCTTACGTTCCATTTCGGGCTTGGGCATTTTTTTCAGCTTCAGTCCGAAAGCGATATTGTCAAAGACATTCAGATGAGGGAAAAGTGCATATTTCTGAAACACCGTATTGACCGGACGCTTATGGGGAGGAGTCTGCGTCACTTCCTTTCCGGCAATGCAGAGACTGCCTTCCGAAGCGGTCTGAAAGCCTGCAATCAGACGCAGCAAAGTGGTCTTTCCGCATCCGGAAGGACCCAGTATGGTAACAAACTCTCCTTTATTGACTGTGAGGTTGATATGGTCAAGAGCTGTTTTTTCTCCAAAAAACTTCGAAACGTTTTTAATCTCAATAATCGGTCTGTTTTCGCTTTGCATATTTTCATTGAACAAAATTCGTGTGCAAAGGTACATATATATTCAATGTCATCCTGCATTACCTCCGTTTTTTCTCGTTCCTTTTCGTAAAAAGGAGAATTCCATCGGATATTTATGCAGGAAATAAATGCAAAGTTATTACATTCCTGCAAAGATCCGATGTATTTCAGGCCACCAGCCTGCGGGTCAGGTGGCTGGCAAAGAACAGACGTACCAGCAGTCCGCTCACCAGGAAGGCGGTCACGGCCATACACACGATGCGTACAACGGAAGGAGTTCCTTCCGGCAGCAGGGCGGCAAAGAGGTCATATCCCATCTGTACAAAAACGAAATGGCAAAGATAAATGCCGAACGTCATCGAAGCCAGGCGTGACAGGAAAGGAGAAGTCCGGGGATTCCATTTCTGTACGATCACAAACACCGGGAAGGTCATCATAAAGACATTAATACCTCCAAACAGCCACACAATCTCCAGATAGGCATAATTGCCGGGGAAATATTCCTGCATCACGAGATAGCCGCCGAAGGTAACGGCATAGCCCGCCAGAAACATCGGGATGCCTGTCCACAGCGTCTTCTTCCAGCTCCATGCGAGCGGATAAGTTTTCAGATAATAGGCCAGCACCAGATAACCGATGAATCCGGAGACGTAATAGAAGGTGCCGAAAGCATTCCAGTCACATCCGCCCAGAATATCCATGTTACCCCAGTTTCCGATGTATCCCAGCGCAGGGGCCAGCATCTTCAGATAAGGCAGGAAGAGAGAAATGCCCCATACTTTCAGGAAAAGAAGAATATCCTTGCGGGAAGCTTTCTCCAGCCAGGCACCGAAGACGGGAATCACCAGATACAGGCCGGCCAGCATGTAGAGATACCAGAGGGGGGTCGTATCATAGTTGAAGTTGAAGATACAGGTATAGATCTTGGTCAGTGTCATGCCGGGCGTAAAAGTCTGCATGTCGACCGTAGGGTTATCGGTCGTCACGACATAGTTCAGATGAAAGAAGAACAGCAGCGGAAGGGCCACCGACCAGAAAAGCAGGGGGACGACAATGCGGCCGATACGCTTGCGGTAAAAGTCTCCCATTCCTGCCGGACGGACCGGGAAAAGAAGTACACCGGTCATCATGACAAACAACGGTACGCAGCAGCGCACGGCACTTCCCAGCGCACATCCCTGCAGGAAAGCAGAGCGGTCGGAATCAAAACGCGCAACGAAGGGATCACAACAATGGGCGAACACAACCAGAAAACAGGCCATGATGCGCAGCACATCCACCCATCCGACAATATGCTTGGATTCTATTCCCATGACGGCAAATGTTTAAAATATGTATCCAACAGTTTGCGGGCTGCCGTGAAGGAAGTTGTCCGTCCTTCCAGCACCTCCCGTTCTTTCTCCAACAGCATGGAAGCTATGTCGGGATTGTTATAGAAACTGTTGCGGAGATGTTCATTGATGGTTTCATACATCCAGTATTTGGACTGTTCGTTCCGGCGGTGTTCGAAATAGCCGTTGGCCTTGACGAAATCAATATAGCGGAACACCATGTCCCAGATTTCTTCAATTCCGATTCCGTAGAAGCCGGAATAAGTAAGTACCTGCGGAGTCCATCCCGATTCCGGAGCCGGAAACAGATGAAGAGCGTTGCGGAAATGAGCTGCGGCCAGCTTGGCTTTCTCGATATTATTCCCGTCGGCCTTGTTGATGATGATGCCGTCGGCCATTTCCATAATGCCGCGCTTGATGCCTTGCAGTTCGTCACCCGTACCTGCAAGCTGGATCAGCAGGAAGAAATCGACCATGGAATGTACGGCCGTTTCACTCTGTCCCACACCGACTGTCTCAACAAAGATCTTGTCGAAACCGGCTGCTTCACACAGGATGATGGTCTCACGGGTCTTACGTGCTACCCCACCCAACGATCCGGCTGAAGGACTGGGACGGATAAATGACTTCGGATGAACGGAAAGCTTCTCCATACGGGTCTTGTCGCCGAGGATACTTCCCTTGGAACGTTCGCTGCTCGGGTCTATGGCCAGCACCGCCAGCTTGCCTCCTTTCTTTTCGAGTACATGCAGGCCGAAGACGTCGATGGACGTACTCTTTCCTGCACCCGGCACACCGCTGATTCCGATTCGAACCGAATTGCCGGAATAAGGCAAGCATTTCTCAATCACTTCCTGAGCTATGGTCTGGTGTTCGGGTTTCACACTCTCCACCAGTGTCACAGCCTGACTAAGCACGGTGACATCGCCCTTGACAATGCCTTCCACATATTCGCCCACCGAAAACTGGCGGCGTTTGGGTTTCTTTCGTAGTTTCAGATAAGGATTAACAATTGAGGGCTGTTCGATACCCTTGTTTACAGTTAACCCCTTGTAAGCATCACTATTTTCGGGGTGTTCCATAATTTATTCTTTTACGGTTGCTTTTACTCGGATGGTTACTTTCGGATGTTTCGGATCGTTGGTCAGCATCAGCACACGAGGCGTTCCCTTGACACGCGGCAGGTTTTCTGCCAGCACGGTAATCTTCATCTTGGTTGACTCACCGGATTTGAGGACACGTTTCTTCAAGCGTACGGCCAGTGCGATGTTCAACACCTGCATATCCTGAATCGTCAGATCAGACTTACCCGTATTGGTAATGATGATGTTCTGCGATTTCTTCTGTTTCGGGTTCAACGGCGGGAATTCCAGACTCGTTGCTGACAGGGTCAGTACGGGCGGATTGTTCTTCACCCATTCAGATTCATGCGAGAAATCGGGCAGCAAGGCTACTGATACCGGGATCTCATTCTCGCTTCCTACCTTGTCACCCGGGAAGCGGGCCAGGTAGACGGAAGTACGCGTAATGCCGAGTTTCGGCAGTTTCTCCGAATCCAGTGTCACTTCAATGCGTCCGTTCTTTCCGCGTCCCAGCACTTCGGGAACAGCTTTCGCCGTCAGATACGGAGGAAGGTGCATCAGCACAGGCGAGTAGGCCTTGTTGGATGTATTGGCCACCAGAATTTCAAATACCGGATTGTCTCCCTTATTGACATCATCAAACTCGATTTCTTCCTTGTCCAGCCGGATAGAGCCAAACGCATAAGGATGGGTAAAGGTATAGTTCTTGGGATCGGCAGTTACTTCACCGTTGAATCCAAGGTAAATGGGAGTGGAAGAGGCATTGCAATACACACCGACTTCCTTGTAGAACCGGCCGATGGCCTCAGCGTCGAAGATGGCAGTCACTTCGCCCTTGCCGCCGGCGGGAATCGGATCTTCGGTCCATTTCGCTTCCGTACAACCGCACGAAGTGGTGACATTCGAAATGACCAGCGGCTTGTCGCCGTCGTTCGTAAAATGATAGGTTACGGTAACCGGGGTACGCCAGAGGACGTAACCCAGCTCCTGTGTTTCTTTCTCGAATTTTATCTTAGGCTGTGCCTGAAGTACCGACGACACGGCAATCAATATTCCTGCAAGAAGTAATATGCGCTTCATCTATTTTTATCTGTTTTTACGGAAACAAAGATAGAGAGAATATTTCAGTAACGCAACTTTTACCTTATTCAATCGTCAGTTCCACACCGTCCGTATGCCCGTTGAACTCGGGGGCATAAGCCGACTGTATGGTGGCAATGCCTGCCTGATAAGTTCCCGGACGGTCCAGATAAACGGTATACTCCAGTACATAAGTGCCTTTCCGCATCTGATCGATGAAGAATTCGGTGGAAGCATCCTTGTTCACCTGATAATATCCGATGCCGCCGTTCCAGTGATAACCAGACAGCTGGACAGCAGGTTCCATGCAGGAGGCACGTTCGTCCTTGATCTGTACGAAATCCATATCCCGGTCGGCCTTCACCGTCAGGCGTACAGTCAGCTTGTCACCGGGTTTCAACCGGGTTGAAGCCGAAACCTGTTCATCACCCAGCCAGTACTCGCGGACGATTCCCAGTCCGTTGGTCCGGAACGGACGGACACGAATCATGTCTTCCAGATACTGGGCATAGACAGCTCCCCACGACAAACCTTCACCCGACTTGACTACGGCAATCCGGGATACTTCCGTGTCAGCACCGGTATAAGTCTGACGGACATATCCCAACGCGTCGTCGGGAGTGACCAGTGTCTTCGAGCCGATCCGGGCTTTCAGGCTTCCGCTTGCCTGCAGACGGTTGCCTCCCATGCCCAGAAAAGCATAGACAGCATCTGCGGTAGCCAGCGGACTATCCCACACCTGTACCTGTTTCTGCTTCAGCAGCCATTGCTTCATGTCGCCCAACAAATGCTGGTCGGGAGCTATTCTCCAGATAGCTTCCATGGCAGCAACCTGTGTCGGTATCTTATAGCTGTTCCAGGAATATCCTGCCTTCGAAGTATCGAAATATCTGCCCATTTCCGGAGTTGCAAGCATATATTCCTTCACAGACTGCAACAACAGTTCGGCCTGCCGCTTCTGTCCGTAGGCATGCATGATGACCGCCAGCAGGGATTTTTCGTAAATGGAACATTCGGCAGAACGGTTGGTCAGCCGGGCCAGGAAGTTCCTTATCAGCCTGTTTCCGTGCCGTTTCGTCCAAAGCACAGATATAAAGGTATTTCACGATCTGCTCATCCGGGCGTACCTGAATGTTGTTTTCCCGCTCCTGTATGCGCATCTGTTCATAAACCTTCTTCACCTCTTTTCGCAAATATCCCAGTGCACGTCCATATTGTGCTTCCATTCCGTCCGTCAGGGAAATATTCATTGCTTTCAGACGAGCCATCAGTTCCACAGTCTGAGTGGTGATGTAACGGCTGCCTTTCATTCCCTTATACCAGCTCCAGGATCCGTCCGTCAGCTGAAGTGTCCGTAACTTGTCCGCAGCCTGCTGCAAACGGGAACTCATGCCGTTCAGATCAAACAGCAGGGCTATGCGCCGTTTCTGCTCAGCCTCATCAGCAGCTTCAGCCACCCAGGGTGTTTCAGCCAGCAGCAGATCTTTCAGATCACTGTTTTTCTCCAGATTGCTCATCAGTGTTTCCTGATCCTTTCCGGACTTCTTCCAGGATTCAAATACACGGCTGATAGCCGGATTGGCTTCCACCAGCACACCGGCAAGCCGGTTGGCATAATATGCCGTTGCCCAGGCCACAGCATCATCAGTTAAAGGATTTCCGACCACCGGCAAAGCCTGAACAGCATACCAGTCGGGGTTGGCCGTCAGTTCCACAGTCAGTCTCTTTCCGGAGGCTGTCCGGCTCTGGCCGTTGAAAAGGTTTTCAGTTTTCACTGTCACCCCTTCCTTGCCATTCAACTGCAAGGACAAGGTTTCGGTTATCCACTGCTTGTCTGTCAGCACAGGAAGATAATGCTGCTCGCCATCGCTGAACTTACCTGCATCGGCAGTTATCTTGCAAACCAGTACATCGTAACGGTCATTCACATGATAGGTAAAGGAAGCCGCACTGCTCTGTCCCTCCTTAACCGAAAACTTCTGTGTCGAGAAGAATACCAGACGGTCCGTTACCGGATCGTACACACGCAACGTCAAGGTTCCGCTGACATCTTCCATAGACAGATTGACCAGAGATACCGGAATCTTCGCCTCATCGCCCATTCGCAGGAAGCGGGGCAGATTAGGCTGCACCATGAAATCTTTGCTCGTTCGGGCTGAACCTGAGATCTGGCCATAATCCATTTCCTGAGTATGTGCAAATCCCTGGAAGCGCCATTCGGTCAAAGCTTCCGGAGAAACGAATGAGAAACTTACCTTTCCCAACGAATCGGTACGCAAATAAGGATAGAAAAAGGCTGTTTCCGAGAAGTTATTTCGCAAAGCCGTTCCGGCTGTCTGTGCAGTCCCCTCTCCGAAAGCGGCATCAGTCGGCAGAGCAGCCTGATCCATACTTATCAGTTCTTCTTCGAACACTACGTCGGAAACAGAACCGGATGCCGCATTACGGGCGCTTTCTTCCACACTGGCCAATACGGGTGCGGCCTGTGCCTTGTACATCCGTGTCGGATACAGATAAGACTGACCGAAGAGAGAGGAATGATACAAACGGCTGTACTCTTCCTCACCCAGCAAGTTAAATCCGCGGCCAGAATACTTTACAGACAGGCTGCTGTGCAGATAAGCCTGATGTCTGATGCCCGCCATCGCCGGCCATGTGCCCGGCAAGATACGGTTGAAGGAAAGACTGAAAGCCCAATTATGTGCAAACAGTTTATCCAATGATGCGTCATACATAGAAGCCAGGAAGGCTGCACGCACCGGATTACCTTCCGCATCGGCTACTGACAGGCTCCATTCTTCCTGCCCGCCCGGAACAAGTCTATCGCGGAATGTTTCCCACTTCAACTGCAGTTTTTTCTCCGGACGGGGGCGGAGCAAGGCTACCTGATGAGTATATAATTGTCCCTTGCGCAAGAAAGTGAATACAACCTGCAAGCCGTCACCGTATTCGGGTTTCCAGGAATACGTGAACTTTCGGATTTCCCGGTTCAGCGGAATGCACTGCGTTTCAATCCGCTTTTCACTAGAATATACATTGACAAACAGCCGGACATCGGACTCACTGCTGCCTATATACAACGCAGCCTCCTTACCTTCTTCCCAGCCTGAAGTATCTTCATAGAACCAGTCTGTGGTTTCCACCGGCAGACGGACATCACTCAACGAGAAGAGAATGAAGTCTTGTTCAGCACTACAGGGACGACCCTGGGAGTCCGTTGCACTGATTTTCATCCGGTAACGTCCTGAAGGCAAGGCCAGCAAGTCTTCAGGAACAAAGGAATGCTGAGCTTCCTGCTTTCCCTCACAAACCAATGTTCCCGTTTCTTTTTCTTCGTTCAGGGTAAATATCTGATAAGTCACTTCCAGCTGTACGGGCTGATGGTTCAGGTTCAATGCCTGGAACTGGATCTTCTCCCGTTTCTCACGGGCTACCCGTTCCGTAAGCCCCTTGACCAGCAAGCCTACAGACTGTTCACCGACCGGCAAAGCCAGTTCGCCCACCTGTGTTTCTCCGGCTCCGTCAGTTACCGCAGCCGATACCTTATATATATAGTACGGACGTTCTATGTTCTGATTATCCATTACAGGACGCTTCAGACAAATCTGCAAAGAGAATGTTCCGTCGGCAGATGTCTCAACTTCTCCCGACATCAAATCCAATTCTCCGGAAGAAGCACGCCACAACCACGCTCTGGAACACGTCAGTTGATAACGGACTTTGGCCAGACGTACCGGCGCCCCGGCAAAAGTCTTGGCCGTTCCCTTTACCGTCAGCGTATCACCCATGCGATAAGAAGCGGTGTAGGGTTCAAAGACAACATCAAATGTGGGGCGCTTGTATTCTTCCACCCGGATGTAACGCGCGGAAAGTCCCTTTACGGACACGGAGAAATTTCCCGGAAGTACTTGCTGAGGAAGTACAAATTCTGCGGAGAAGGTTCCGAATTCATCAGTTCTGACTACAGCTTCCGAGACTTTACGGGTATGTGAATCCGAAAGTATCACTTCACATTCCTCGCCTTTCAGTACCCGGACAGAGTCTCCGGTCTGTCCATACAAAATACCTGAAACCTGCACGGTCTGTCCGGGACGATACAAAGAACGGTCGGTAAACAGAGTTGCCTGCCGCTTCATCTCCCCCTGCTTTTTCTCCGGAAAATAAAGAACAGACCGGGACAAGCTTATCGGCATATAGTCATTTCCCGGCGTACGGACATTGCAAAAGAAGCCGGAACCGAGGGTATCAGGAATAAGCACACGTCCGTCACTACCGGTCCGGTAAGCTGTCATTTCCTCGTAGCCGCCCTCTTTTGACCGGTAAATTACAATTTCAGCTTCCGGTACAGGATGCCCGCTCAACTGATCAACGGCTGTCAGTTCCAGAGTCTTGCCGGATACAGGAGTCAGCAGACAGGCATAAGGTGAAACATAAAGTAATGTATAATCCGGTTCCAGTTTTCCTTCAGGTACCTGCTTGAGCATATAAATACCGGGACCGGGAGTATGAAAGCGAAGTGTATCTGTCTTTTCCTTGTAGTCGGGAGTCGCCTGCAATACATACGTGCGGGAAGCAACCTTCCGGCCATATTGATTTACCAATACTTTTTCTTTCAGACTCCCGTTCAACACCGGTGAAGCAGGAGACAGTTTCAGACGATAAAGCTCGAAGGTTACCTTTTTCAGATTCCGATAACAAACTGTCAGATCCACATCCTGATTGGGATAGACAAAAGGAAGTCTGGCGTACAAAGAAGGAGCCAGAACCTCATCAATCTGACATTGCAGATTTTCAGCTGCCTGCGAACGAGGGTAAAGCCGAAGTCCTTCACGGGCCGTTTCCAGCTGACGTACCCGATCTCCCTGCTGGCCATAACTGTCAGCCAGCTTCACATACACATCTGCACAAGCTTCCAGACCTTTATATTCTTCGGTCCATGCTTTCAACTGTTTCTGAATTTCCTGAAGGGACACCCCATACAGGCCCGTAAGCCGTTCCTGCTGATACATCAGCCGGGCCAGTCTCGTCAACAGAACTCCCGAACGGTTGCTGTTCTCTTTCTCATAAAAAGCAATCAGCCGGTCATACAAAGCCAGGATTTCTCTCTGTATATCGGAATTTCTGCCGGCATTCGTCCATGTCCATTCATCAGCAAGGCTCCGGACAGCTCTTCGGGTCAGCAGATCGAACATGTTATCCAGCTGAAAGGTCTCACTCAGCTGACCGGATTCTGTCATCGGACGATAGTCTTTGGCTGAAGTACGTCCCAGCACCTCCACATCGTGCAACGATTTGCGGAAGTACGAAATGGCTTCATCGACATCATCCTGAAATACATTCTGTACTTTGTTTCCCAATAAACTATAAAGCACGGCACGCGTCACCGTATCGGTTTCCGTTTCTGCCCATATCTTCAGGCTGTCCCGTTCAGCCTGAAGACTGTCACGTGACAAAGCAACACGATACTCCGCACGAACCAGCCAGGCTTTCATCATCTGCGGACGATTTTCCTCCTTCCGGGCTAAAGCATAGATACGGTCTACCGCATCGATCACGGAACGGGGCAAGTCTTTCTCCTGCAGTCCTTCTACTTCCTTCCACAATCGGTCATAGTTCTGCGCCTGTACAGACGTCAGTCCAAAGCTGAATAAAATCATCAGCCCGACCAGGCAAACTATCTTCTTCATAACTTCTTCGCTTTAGTTTCTGATACTTTGATTTTATAAAATAACAAAAAAAAACTCAGATTACTGCATGGAAAGCTATTAAAGAATTGAAAACGAAAGGATTTATCACAAAATAAAGCATCTTTCCCCTAAGAAGAATACGGACAACCGTCTGACAGGAAATACAAGTATTAACGGAATCGTGCGGTCATTGGCCCGAACCGTGCAGCCGTTTCCACACATCGTACCGTTCAAGCCAGGATAAAAAAAAGGAGTACCGCTGTACTCCAACCTTTATTAACCTTAAATCTAATACTATGAAAAACACGATGCAAAGGTAGGTGTTTTTCGGATATCTGCAATACCCTCCCTGCTATTTCCGATGTTTTATAACATATTTTTAGAACCTTTACATCCCTTAATAAAAAAATCCCGGTTATTCTCTCTGGAATAAAAAGAATAACCGGGTATCTGTTTTTCCGTAGAAAATTATTTCAACGGTGTATTTTCCAATGTTGCAATCAGAAATTCATAGAACTTGGTAACAGACGGGATCAGGCAGCGTTCTTCCGGAGTATGCGGACACTGAAGTGTCGGTCCGAAAGAAATCATATCCAAACCTGGAACTACCGCACCAATGATACCGCATTCCAAACCGGCATGAATTACTTTTACAGAAGGAATTTCACCGAACTGTGCCTTATAAGATTCTTTCATGGCATGAAGAATCGGAGAGTTGACATCCGGCTCCCAACCAGAATAACCGCCGGAACGAACTACCTGCATACCTGCCATTGAGAAGCAGCTTTCGATGGCTGTATTGCGATAATCTTTCATTGACTCACGAGAACTGCGAGTCAGCACCTTGATGGCGGCTTTTCCATTGCCGATTTCTACGATGGCCAGATTGGAAGATGTTTCCACTGTATCCGGAATAGTCGGAATAAAACGTTCTACTCCGTTCGGACAAGCAAAGATAGCATCTACCAGATTGTCCCGAATTTCATCAGGAACCATCATCTTAGGCAGTTCAACTCGTTCAGCGGTAAAGCTCAGTCCGTCTTCAATGGTAGCAAACTCATCGCGCCAAACCTGTTCGCACTCACCAACAAAAGCCAATACATCGTCAACTTCCGACGCCGGCACCGTGATGACAGCTTCACACTCGCGAGGAATGGCATTACGCATGTTGCCACCTTCCCAGGAAACCAGACAAGCTTCATCGTATGTGATAACCTGATTCATGAAACGCGCCATCAGCTTATTGGCATTGGCATGTCCCCAGCCGATCTGAATACCGGAGTGACCTCCACGCAGCCCCTTCAATGTAACTTTCAGCGCTACGTCTTCAGGATCGGTTTCTTCTTCCTTATATTCCAATGTAGCCGTCAGATCTTCACCTCCGGCGCATCCTATATACAGTTCACCTTCTTCTTCCGAGTCAAGATTCAGCAGGATTTCGCCTTCCACCGTACCAGGTTTCAGACCAAAGGCTCCATACATTCCGGTTTCTTCGTCAGCAGTGATCAATGCCTGCAGCGGACCATGCTTCAGAGTCTTGTCTTCCATAACAGCCATGATGGCGGCAACACCCATACCATTATCCGCACCGAGTGTTGTTCCTTTGGCTCTTACCCATTCACCGTCCACGTAAGTCTGAATCGGATCATTCTCAAAATCATGCTGTGTGTCCTTGTTTTTCTGTGGAACCATATCCATGTGAGCCTGCAAAATCACAGTCTTGCGGTTTTCCATGCCCGGAGTTGCCGGTTTGCGGTAAATGATATTTCCGGCTTCATCCTGGAAAGTTTC
>OHKG01000577.1_pt1 | contig 14502 bp, 8 predicted proteins | sample 1568701 | NCBI WGS metagenome assembly OHKG01 (sample SAMEA3879529, study PRJEB24766) | human gut metagenome | biome: human-associated habitat; feature: feces | place: USA | collected 1985/1987 | reverse complement strand
CCGGAAATATCAATTTCTATAAAAAATCATTTATTACCGATTAATATCATTTTTATTACTCTTCAGAAATCGATGTCAGCATATTTTTGGTCCTTTACCCCGTTTAAATGCAAAAAGACAACCAAAAGACATATTTTAAAAAGAAAAGCTATGTGCGCGGGGGAAGCTTTTGCTCCTTCCGCGCCAAAATGCATAAACAAATTTCTTAATTTATTACAAATTTATTTCATATTATTTGAATATGCTTTTTCACAATGGTATAATTAGCTTAAGCAATTTCTACACCAAATAATAGGAAAGGATTTTTACACATGAAAAAGAAATTATTGCCTGCACTTATAGTAACCGGACTTATTATCCTCGTTGTAATAATAATGGGTATAACTGCTCTTATAAATAAATACACCCCTACGAAAAAGACAGAGGATCTTAAAGAGTATTTCAATATCTCTTCTGATGATGAGGTTGCTCTCATTGTAAATAATGAGCTATCCGATTACAAGGCTAAAATAATAGATAAAAAAATATACGTTGATTACAAATTTGTTCACGACTCATTAAATTCCAGATTTTACTGGGATGCAAATGAGAATGTGCTTCTTTACACAACCGCATCTGATATCATCTCAGCGGCGGCTGACAGCAATAGCTACAGTGTCACCAAGCAGACCAATGATTTTGGCTATCCGATCGTGAAAGCCACCTCTGACTCTGCGCTTATCGCTTTAGACTATGTAAAACAGTACTCCAATATCACATTTAAGTCATATGATGACCCGGCACGCATCGTCATCACAAGCAAATGGAATGAAATAGACAGTGCAACTGTCAGCAAGCCTACCCAGGTCCGCGTGAAGGGCGGCATAAAGAGCCCTATTCTAAAAGAGGTGAAAAAGGATGACAAGATTACTATTCTTGATTCCGGTGACAAATGGGATAAGGTTGCCACTGAGGATGGTGTTATTGGATATATAAAGCGCAAGGCTCTGTCCGAGAGCAAAAAAACTAAGCTTACGAATCCTGACTATGAGGAAGAGACCTTTACGCATATCAAGAAGGATAAGGATATCTGTCTTGCCTGGAATCAGGTAACAAGCCAGTCAGCAAACAGTAAAGTGCCCCAGGTAATTTCATCAACCAAGGGCATAAATGTAATGTCACCAACTTGGTTTTATTTAAATGACAACAACGGTAATCTGGCAGATATAGCAAGCAAGGATTATGTCAGCTACTGCCATTCCCAGGGCATCGAGGTATGGGGACTGTTCAGCAACTTTGAAAATACTGATGTAGATGCAGCATATGTTCTCACACATACATCCACGAGAACTACCCTGATCAATCAGATTATGTCGGCTGCATTTAACTATGAGCTTGATGGTGTAAATATTGACTTCGAAAATATCACAGAAGCAGCATATGGAGACTCTTACATCGAGTTTATCAGAGAGCTCGCCATAAAGTGTCACAATAACGGTATATCACTTTCAGTTGATGTCACAGTACCTGCCAGCTTCAACAAGTTCTTCAATCGCTCTGATATGGCAAACTTTGCCGATTATATTGTGATTATGGGATACGATGAACACTATAAGGGCTCTGATGCCGGCTCAGTTTCTTCTATTCCGTGGGTAACTGAGGGTGTTGAATCCACTCTGAAGGAGGTTCCCGCTGACCAGATTATTCTCGGCATGCCTTTTTATACCAGAATATGGGAGCTCACTCCAAAGGAGGACGATGATGCCGTAACCGATACCGAGGATCAGTCAAAGTACACTGTTGCCTCACAGGTATATAGTATGGACGCAGCTGCAGCACAGCTTGCCACAAACAATGCCACTGCTGCTCTTGATGAGGAATCCGGTCAGAACTACGCTGAGTGGTCTGTATCCAACAAGCTGTACAAGGTATGGCTCGAGGACAATACATCTTTAGAGAAAAGGCTCAAGCTCGTCGACGACAATAAGCTCGCCGGTGCAGCATTCTGGAAGCTTGGCTTTGAGAATTCATCTGTCTGGGATACTGTTATCAAATATCTGAACTGATTGCTTAAGGCTTACTGAAAGAGGCCGTACCTTTAACAGCTACAGTCTAACTCAGTACCTTTTATGGGTTATAAATAATATCAGCCAATCATATAATATACAAACACACCCGATGCCTTCTATGTGCATCGGGTTTTTTATAGGTATCTTATATGAAAAAATATATGTACATTATCAAGAAAAACAAATACTGTCTTATTTTAGCTCTCTTTATTCTGTCCTTCTACCTCGGAAGAGGTGTCTGCGCTCTTGCAAAAAATACCGGCAAAAACACTAATTCAACTGTTATTGTAATAGACCCGGGCCATGGTGGAAGTGATCCCGGTAAGATTTCCACCTCCGGCGTCATGGAAAAGGATGTCAACCTGAGTATTGCAATGGCTCTTAAACAGCTGTTTGAAAACAGAGGCTTTACTGTTGTCATGACAAGAACCACCGACTGCGACCTCGCCCCGGATAATTCCAAGCATCCAAAGACAGATGATCTGACAAAGAGAACTGCCCTGATGTCTAAAAGCAATGTGGCAGTCAGCATCAGTATCCATCAAAACAGCTTTGAGGACAATTCAAGCAGCGGTCCACAGGTATTCTATTATGAAGCCTCTGATGCAGGAAAAGAGCTCGCATCCTCTGTTCTTGGAGCTTTAAACACTTCTCTTTGTGTCGCAAAGCCACGAAGCATTAAGCCCAATAAAGAATACTTTATACTAAAAAAATCCACATCCCCGACCGTAATCGTAGAATGTGGATTCTTGAGTAATCCTGCTGAGACACTTCTTCTTACTGACAAAAACTATCAGGATGACCTGGCACATGCAATATATATCGGTGTTACAGACTATCTTGCGCAATCACCCTCTGGACATTTACAATAAACTGCTCTGCGATGTGATATAGTCTGGTTGTCTGGACACTTTCGCTGCCATCAAGCAGCTTTTTAGTCTCATTATCTGACTCAGTATTCGATTTCATATCTGACATCTTAGACTCTTTTGCAGATATATCATGCTCCAGTGCCACATCTATGCGCACACGCTGTTCACCATCACTTATTCCTGCCTCAAACATAGTGATATTATCTTCAAACAGCTTTTTAGTCTGCTCATCGTCTGTGACTATCATAGCAGATACTGAGTTTTCCTTTGCCTCAAAATATGCAGCTACTCTGCCGCATTTTTTATCCTCAAGGAATATGTCAACCATGCCCTTTTTATCCTCGCCTCTTACTATACTAAGCTTCATACCTGTGACCCCGTCTGCAGTCTCTATTGGTACAATATAGTTTTCCTGTCTCGACATATTTGAAGCTATCCTTAGCTGACTGCACAATAGCTTCATCTGTCTGAGGTCTATTGAACTGGTGTGCCTATCCTCTATAATCATCGAATCCATAACATGCTCTGCTGTATCAGCCAGCGTTTCCTGCGCCTGCGCAAGCTCCTTTGGATTTTTAACCGACTCAGAAAACCGTCTGAGAGTCTCATCCAAAAGAGCCCTTGCCGTAGCACTTTCTCCACGCTCCCAGAGATTTCTTACTGCCTCTGACGGATTTTTCATTAGCCGTGACGCAGCCATGAGGTTTACTGCGGTTGTTTTTACATCATATTTCTCTAGAAAAGCATATACGTTCTCAGGCGCCGAAACTGCGTGATTGAACTGTCTTAGCTGTTCTGTGGCATATTGCTCTGACAGTGCGTTATCCTCGTTGGCCTCATATACAGCCTGCCTTAACTGCTCCGGAGTCATATCAAGCCAGCTGTCATACTGCACAAACTCCATTTTCTCAGGTGAAAGTGTATCAAGCACATCCCTTAGGCAGTTTGTATGATATGCGCTTTCTATCTGTGAGTCAATTTTAATGCCACTGCTTACACTGTCCACTCCGGCAAAGGTATCGTCCACCTTATAGTCCATGGCACTCTTTCCTCGTACCCGGACCGCTGTAAGCAGATTTTTCATTGTAATATCTGCTCCCTGATTAACAAGTGAGCCTATCACAGCACCATCTGACTGCTCCACCTGTGAAATAAGCCTGTATATGCCTATATATGAGTCTCTTTCCTCCTCTGAGATTTCATTTTTCTTTTCAAGCTTCCAGAGAAACTCGCTGAATTTCTCATCCCTTTCGTCAGGATTTTCTGATTTTATCCGTCTGGCAGTGTCACTTATGTCACTCATGCTCATATCAAGCGGTGATATGCCTCTTTTTATCATCTCAATCGTCACCGCCGGTGTCATATCGCTGAATGCTCTCTGCACCTGCTCATCTACAGACTTTATCTGCTTTATATTGTCCTCTGTGATGTCGGTACTGTTGTACGCAAGTATCCGCACAGCCCTGCGATTGCTTTCAGATGTATCTATCTGAAGCTCTTTAAGTATATCATCCACATTCTGAAATGCTTTTGATATACTGTCTCCCATATCTGCCCGCGGTGATGTCATAAGAGTCTCATATCCTGAGGCTGCTGCTTCTAATGACTGCTTCATTGCTTTACCTGCTGTATACAGCTCATACACAGTGTCATCAGCAGATTCCAAGGTCAGTACATACGCCGGCTGCTGCTTCATCTGATTGAAAATATCACAGACATTATTGTACATACGTACCCTATCATCAGATGCCTCTACACTGCTCTCACCAAACAGCGCTCCGTAGTATTTATTTTCCTGCTGCTTAAGCAGCTCCACTACACGTTCAATAGGCTCTGTGTCTATTGAAACTCCTTTTTTTATGAGTGAAAGGTTGGCTTCTGCTGTCATGGAAAGTCTCGCTTCCTCAAGCTTTCTTTGAGCTGTCACAAGCCTTGCTTCCCGGCTGTCTGTAATCTGATTATCCGCAGCTTTATTCGCTGAGGCTTGCGATGCTGCACTATCCTTGCCTCTTGCAGCTATAAGCTTTGACAGATTCTCTATCGTGACAGGTATGTTATCTGACTCTAATGTGACAATGTCATCTGCGGTCGCCTCACCTAATACATCACAGGCTTTCTTTGCCATGTCAAATGTCAGACCATCTTGTGACATAGTGGCATCTGTGGCCTTTTTTCCCATTGCCAGCGCTTCTGTCACTGCCCTTGCATAAAAATCACTGCTCACATTTTCTTCTGCTGCGTTGATGCAGTCTACCTGATTCGCAAGCAGCACATTATCATGTGTAACGGCTATATCTTCATCTATCAGCCATCTGCACTGATTCAGATTCTCATCACTACTGTCTATATGAGCTTCCTCTAATATCTGTTTAAGCTGTGGCTTAAGCTCCTCAAACAGCTCATCTGATATCTCCGTCATTTTGGTTTTCTGCCTGTAATCTTGTACCTGACTGCTGCTGTACGTAGCCTTGTATACATTGGAAACCGTCGGATTCATATTATTTCTGACCAGATATGCCTTTGTCTCATTGGATATATTTGTAATGCTCTTCGCTCGGTCTATGGCATCTGTACCTGCCTTTATATTGTCATCTGTAGCAGGAATATCATATGCTTTCATCTGATTGACAAGCATGGCCGCTTCAGTCTGGCTTCCCGTGATGTCTGTAAGCTGCTGCCTGCTCAGATCATCTCCATATATGGATATATCTACACCGGCCTTTGCCAGCACTGCTTTTATCTTGTCGGTCTCGGTGACAATGACATCGTAGCCGTCATCCTTTGCAGCTTTGTAATCATCACTCGTGGTGGTGCTTGCAGTGACAATCATATCATTTCGCCTGTTTTCTGAGGTCTGATTCATATCATTTAGCAGATTTTCTGCCATATCTGTGCCATCGTTGTTCCCGGCTTCGTTTTTAGCCTGTGGTCTTGCATATATCGTATCCGACATATCAACAGAGTTTGACGAACCGACAACAGCCGCCTTTTTTGACATATTGTCACTGCTGTCTGTCTTTATGTAGTCTGACACACGCATACCCGCTGTCATATCATTTATGGTTTTTGTGTCCGTATTTTTCGTATCTGTGCTTTTATTAATCAAATTCTCTATCTGCATATTTCCTGCTCCGTGCCCTGCATATATACCATCTCTGCAGCCTTTATTTATGGATATTCTTACTTCGTACTTTTGTGGTTCTGAATAGTTATCTTTTTTTATATATCGACATATAATACGCAAAAATAAAGACCGCGCCTTAAATTGGCGCGGTCCTTTACCCTGCTATTTACCGGTATATTAGTATTTAAATACAGCAACTCCGTAAGGCGCAAGTGGATAAGCAAATGAAAATGGTCTGCCGTCACACTCTGATTTGACTGCCTTATAGTCCAGCTTCTTATATGACTGTTTTGCTGCCTTGCCTCTGCCCTTTGCAGCCTTCTTTACAGGCTCTTGTACCGTTTTGCCGGTAAACTTAGGATCCTCACTATCTAAAACGAGCTGATATGTCTTGTGCTTTGGCACTCCGACTCTGTAATCAGGTCTCTCTACCGGTGTGAAATTGATGACAAAGAGCATATTATTCTTGCCATCCTTGCTCTTTCTGATAAAGCTGAAGATGCTTCTGTCTGCATCGTTTGCATTTATCCATTCAAAGCCTTCCCAGCTTGAATCCAGCTCATACAGACAGCGGTTTCTCCTATAGAGGTGAAGCAGCTCCTTTACCCAGTTCTGGATCTTTTTATGTTCCGGATTCTCAAGCAGATACCAGTCGAGTTCTCTTTCCTCACTCCACTCCTGCTTCTGTGCAAACTCCTGTCCCATGAAAAGAAGCTTCTTTCCACAGTGTCCCATCATAAATGCATATCCTGCCATGAGGTTCTTGAATTTATCCCCTTCTAAGCCCGGCATTTTGTTGAGCATAGAACACTTCAGATGTACCACCTCATCATGTGACAGTACCAGAATATATTTCTCACTCTCATTATAGCTCATCGCAAATGTCATCTTGTTGTGGTTATTTTTACGGAAATATGGATCCAGCTTCATATAATCAAGGAAGTCATGCATCCATCCCATGTTCCACTTGTAGCTGAAGTTCAGTCCGTCTTCCTCTACCTTGCCTGTTACCTTTGGCCATGCGGTAGACTCTTCGGCTATCATTACAGTTCCGTGATTTCTTCCAAGTATGAGTGTGTTGATATGTTTGAAAAATTCCACTGCCTCAAGATTCTTATTGCCACCGAACTGGTTTGGAACCCACTGTCCATCGCTCTTTCCGTAATCGAGATAAAGCATTGACGCAACTGCATCCACACGGAGTCCGTCTACGTGGTAATTTTCTATCCACATCAATGCACTTCCGATAAGGAAGTTCTTTACTTCATTCTTACCGTAGTCAAATATCTTTGTGCCCCAGTCGGGATGCTCTCCCTTTCTTGGGTCTGCATACTCATATGTGGCTGTTCCGTCGAAATTGGCAAGTCCATGCGCATCCTTTGGGAAATGTGCAGGTACCCAGTCGAGGATTACTCCGATATTATTTTTATGGCACTGATCAACAAAGTATGCAAAATCCTCAGGCTCTCCATACCTCGATGTAGGTGCATAGTAGCCTGTCACCTGATATCCCCATGAGCCATCAAACGGATACTCTGAAATACCCATAAGCTCAATATGTGTATATCCCATAGTTTTCACATAGGATATGAGTGATTTTGCAAGCTCCCTGTATGTATAAAAGCCCTCATCATCCCTGCCCGGATGTCTCATCCATGAGCCCGGATGGCACTCATATATAGCCATAGGTGAAGAATATACATCAGCATCTGACTTTGCTGCTCTCTTATCCATCCACTCTTTGTCAGTCCATGTGAAGTGCTCGATATCTGTGATGATTGACGCTGTTCCCGGACGAAGCTCTGCGTAGTTTGCGTATGGATCCGCCTTGTACAGCTTATCACCCTGTTCAGTGACTATAATAAACTTATACATCTGACCCTTTTGCGCTCCCGGTACAAAAAGCTCATACACTCCCATGGTTTCCGGCTCTACACGCTTCATCTCATGACTGGTCTCATTCCAGTCGTTAAACTCACCAAACACGTATACTTCCCTCGCATGTGGCGCCCAGACGTCAAAGCACACTCCTTTTTTTCCTTTACGCTCTGCTAAGTGAGCACCCATCTTCTTGTAGATATCATAGTGTGTTGCCTGACCAAACAGGTAACAATCCATTGCTGTAAAATTACACATATATATACCCCCCATAAGTATTTATTTTTCCCTGAAATGATCCTCTTTGAGTACAATTCGGTCATCATCTGTATATCGCCTGGCTGTCAGAATACTTATAGCCTTCTTAAGTCCGCTGTGAGCCTCCCTGTCTATGGCCTCGTCAATTATATCCTTGACCTCTGTCAGAGTGGTAGCCTGGTCTATCCTCTCAATATTGCTGATTCTGTTATGCAATGCCAGAATAGCCATCTCATCTATCTTGTACCCAAGCTCTGCAGAGTACGATTTGGCAAACAATACGAGTTCATCATTTGTAAAAATAGGAACCGATATCTTTTCCGTGAACTTGGATGCAAAGCCCTCATCCATTGAGAGAGCCTTCTTTATACCCTTTGATGTATCCTCAAGTATATAGAGTGTTCCTGTAATATCATGCTCCATCAAAAATGATAGCTGGGCAGCTATGCTGCGGTCGATGTCACCGGCTCTTTCTATGATGAGACAGCCTCCTGTTATCTTTCTGACTACCTGCTGCACATCCTTTTTATTGAGTGCGGCAGCATCAATCTTGCCCATCTTTCCTGTAAGCTGTTCACCATCTTTTTGTAATACCTTTATAAAGCTTGTAGCAAGCATTGTCTTTCCGCAACCCTGCTCTCCCTGTATAATGAGGTTGCCTGTGGATGCGTTTTCTTTCCTGTTGAAATGATCAAGCACTGCATTATATGCCTTGCAGATCTGATCCTCCATACCCTTTACCGGTATGAAATATGAAAATATAGCTTTCTGTTCGCTTGTAAGCTCTTTTATATGTTTTGTTTCTTTCAATTTCGAGTCATCTTCTTCGCTGTCTAAATCCTCCGGCAATGAAATATCCGGCATTTTTCTTGTCTTAGCCATATCCAGCTTCTTCTCCAGTCCCGGATTCTTTGCTGTCATCTTGGCTATTTCCTGCTCGATAAATGATGTCACATGATCAAAATCTCTCTTCTCAGAAACGTTTTCTTTCTCCTGTGAAGCCTCATCATCTGATGTATCATCATCGACATTTAACATATCATCTGTTATTTCAGGCATCATGGTAGTCGGCTGCATGAGTATCTCGTCTTTCTCAGACTCCTCTGCCATAATTATATCCTCCGGCTCTCCAACCGGTTCCCTGGCTTCATCTGCAGCCTCTTCCGGTGCTTCCTGCGGCTCCTGCACTTCTTCTATAGCCTCTTCCGGTGCTTCCTGCGGCTCCTGTGCTTCGTCTATAGTATCTTCCGGTGCTTCCTGCGGCTCCTGTACTTCATCCACAGTCTCCTCTGCATAAAGCTCCTGCATATCCGGTTTCTGCTCTTCTTCAGGCTCCTTCACGGCAGCTTTCTGCTCTATAATATCAACCGGGACCTTCAAATACTCCTCCTCAAGAAGTTCCTTCGGAGTGACACCTGCATCCAGCTTTGGAATGACATCATTTAGTCTCTCCATGATGTCTCCTGCCTCCTGAAGTGCTCTTGCCTTAGCTGACTCAAGCTTCTGCTGCTCAGCCTCTTTAAGTGCAATTTCAGCCGCATGTCTGGTCTTTTCCCATTCTTCAAGCACATCCTGTATAGACATCTGTCCTGTAATCTGATGCTCAAGCTGAGTCTTTTCACTCATGACCATAGACATCTGTCCGTCAGCGTCTTCACCCAAAAGCTCCTTGAAATTCAACTTAAGTGAACCATCTATCTCTTCATCTGTAGCGATATGCTCTGTCCCTTCCGGCTGCTGTACATACTCTTCCTGCTCCTTTTCGAGCTTGAGATAAGGAATATCCTCAACTATCTTTTTGATGGTATCCATCGTATCAGCAACTTCATTCTTGCCCTTGGCCTCCATGATCTGCTGCATACCCTTGGCAATCTCCTGCTGTAAATTTACAGTATTGAACTTCTCCTGATTTACAGTAATCTGCGGAATAGTTACGTCATCATGCACTATCTCTCCGCCCTTTACCATCTCCATGGCACCTATCTCTGTGACCTCAGCCTCATCCTTTATCTTAGCCGGCTTTTCCTTCTCTGCCTTGAATCGTCTGTACTTTTCCTCCTGAGCCTTGGTAAGTGGCTGATAAAGCATCTTAAGCTCCAGCGCACGCTCCACATATGGTCCGTCTCCGAACCACAGAATGAGCTCATCGCAGGCATCTATACACTTATCGGCTTTTCCGGCCTTGTGGTATAGATATGCAAGCTCGTATGCCCACTCCTCAGTGTATTCTTCATCCTTGTACTCTTCAAGAATAGTGATAAGCTCATCAAATGAAGCTCCCTGCCCTTTTTTGATGGCATATCTTAATACATACTTCATATCATCATGAGGCGCTATCTCAACAAACTCATCATAATACTCTGTAGCAGCATCATAATCCCCCATCTTGATGGCGACCTCAGCCAGTCTGTATATAATCATCCTGCCGATTGGTGAACGGTCATAGGCCATTAAAAGTATGTCCCTTGCATCCTGGTATCTTTCGGCCTTCTCGTAGATTTCGCCGATTTTAACGAGTGTATTTACATTTTTAATTTTGTTCCAATTTATGCTATCCGCAATCTCTGCTGCGCTCATATAGCCCTCCTCGGCGCTTAGGGCTTTTATCTGATCCAGCTTGAGATTGTATTCGTATTTATCCACTTATTTCACCTACTCGTATTTAAGCTTATTATTTTTGGTATCTACGCCTGTTGTCTTTGTATAATCCCTTGTGTCCTCAGGAAGCTTCTTTTTCCTGAGAGCATAATTAACAACTCTTTTCACAATATAGTATATCACAGCAAAGGTTGGAACACCAAGTAACATTCCAAGAAAACCAAACATTCCTCCGCCGATTAGTATGGCAAACATAACCCAGAAGGTCGAAAGACCGGTAGATGAGCCAAGTATCTTAGGCCCTATTATATTGCCATCCACCTGCTGCAGCACGACAATAAATATCAGAAGATAAAGCGCATGCCACGGACTCTGAATTACTACTATGAGTAACGATGGAATTGCACCGATAAACGGTCCGAATACCGGAATCACATTTGTGACGCCGATAATCACTGCAACGAGCACCGATGATGGAATCCTTAAAATCAGACATCCGAAATATGCAATCACACCTATAATCAGTGAATCTATAATCTTACCGCTTATGAAGCCTCCAAAAATCTCATTTGTCTTTCTGATCGTCTCAATGATGATATTGCCTGTCTTTGGCTTGCAGACAGCATATATTATCTTTTTGCTCTGTCCTGCGAGAGTCTCCTGAATACTCATCACATAGACCATCACGATTATTCCGATAATAAAATTAAATAAGCCTCTGACTACCGAAATCACACCGGTTGTAATCTGTGCAACATACTTCTGTGCCTCAGGAATCAGCTTTTCTGTGGCATAATCCTCAATGTAGTCGGTTGCATTCTGTAAACCTGTGCTCGCGAGCTCAGCAATTTTGCTGTCCCCGAAATTGCCGTTCTTTATCATGTTGATGAATGCCGCAACATCATTTGGCAGTGTCTTCATAAGTCCTGATATACTTGCTATGACAGAAGGCACAATAGCCGCAATGAGGAGCGAAATAATCGCTACCAGAATAATAACCGAGCCTGTGATTGCAAGAGCTCTTGAAACCTTTCGCAGCTTGCTTTCGCTTTTCATCTTTTTGGAAAGAAGCTTTTTAAAGCATCTTTCCAGCCACAGCATGACAGGATTCATCAGGTATGCAAGCACAAGTCCCATTATAATAGGCATTGCTGCCGCAAGCAGCTTGCTCCATATGCCTGCAAAGCCCTCAAATCTGTACAGTGCAAAGAAAAACAGTATACTGACTGCAAACGTGACAAATACCATGACACCTATTCTGATCAGATGTGGCCATTCCTCACGCCCCGGGTGCGAATTCTGCTTCGCACCCTTATCTGCATTTATCTCAATGTTTGATTTTTTACCAGCTTTTCCGGTTTCTTCCATCGGATTAAACTCTCCTTATTTACGATTATAGTTGATGAGACATCCCTTTAATATTATCTCTCTTTCATCATCTGTGAGCTCACCCATCTTCAGTGTAAATGGCTTTAATTCACCATCCTTGACAACATATGCCTCAAACTCCGTCTTTGCATCCTCGATTTCCTTCTTGATTCCCGGAAGGAAGATATAGTCGAGGTTGTGGAACGGAAGCTCTCCCTCATCGATGATGAATGGAAGCATTCCCCAGTTGATAAGGTTTGAACGGTATCTCTTTGTGGCATACTCGTTTGCGATATTTGCCCAGCCTCCGAGTACCTTCTGGCAGCTGGCAGCCTGCTCTCTTGCTGAGCCGTCACCCGGCTTAACAGCAAAAATTGTGCTTCCGAAGCCCATATTCTCATGGCTTGCCTCAGGGAATTTTTTCTTTACTACTCCCATGATTTCAGCAACCTCAGGAACAGCCTTTCCTGCGCACTCACCACTCTCTATAGCCTTCTGGGCCTTCTGGATTTCCTTTGCTCTGCCTACATACTCAGGATCCTTTCTTGAAAGTGCGAACTCTGCAAGTCCAAGAGGGTTTGAACGATATGAAGATGTCTCTCCTGAAGGAATGAGCTCATCTGTTGTAGTAACAGGATCATGAATCTCTGAAACCACCTTAAGGAGCATATTCTCCGGAAGCGCACTCATTGCCGGCCAGTCCTTGATGTTTGGTCCGAACTGGATTTCAACTGAAGGATCTGCCACTCCATGGCTGTCAAATACACGGTTCTCATATATAGTCTTGTCAAAGAAATATTTTGGCTTTGTAAAGTTGACATCAATATCCGCTGCTGATGTAAGGAAGCCCTTGTTTGCTGCTGTTGCAGCGATTGAACGTGCATCCATGAGTGCCACTGAGCTGATCTGTCCGTTCTGTACCTTAGAACCCTCTCTGTTAGGGAAGTTTCTTGTTGAATGACGGATAGAGAATGCGTTGTTGGCAGGTGTATCTCCTGCACCAAAGCAAGGTCCGCAGAAAGCAGTCTTTACGATTGCACCTGTCTCAAGAAGCTTTGCTACAGCTCCGTTTTTCACAAGCTCCATGTATATTGGAGTAGATGCCGGGTAAACACTCAGTGTAAACTCGTCTGCTCCGATTGAATGTCCGTTTAATATGTCAGCCGCATCGCAGATATTCTCAAATCCACCGCCTGCACAGCCTGCGATGATTCCCTGGTCTACATACAGTTTTCCGTCTCTTACCTTACTCTTTAAATCAAGCTTCACCTTGCCGTCAAAGCTTACCTCAGCTCTCTTCTCACAGTCATCGAGAATATCCATGAGGTTTGCATTGAGCTCATCGATAGTGTAGGTATTGCTTGGGTGGAATGGCATAGCTATCATTGGGCGGATCTGGCTTAAATCAATCTCAATAAATCTGTCGTAGTAAGCCACCTCACCCGGATTAAGCTCCTTGTGGTCCTCAGCCCTACCGTGAATCTCAAAGAATTCCTTAACCTGATCATCTGTTCTCCAGATAGAAGAAAGACATGTAGTCTCTGTTGTCATAACATCGACACCTATACGGAAGTCAACGCTCAGATTAGACACACCCGGTCCTACAAACTCCATAACTTTGTTCTTTACGAAGCCGTTTCCGAATACCTCTCCGATAATTGCAAGTGCGACATCCTGTGGTCCAACGCCCTTGATTGGCTCTCCTGTCAGGTAAATGCCTACTACCTCAGGCATATCAATATCATATGTCTGTTCAAGAAGCTGCTTAACAAGCTCAGGTCCACCCTCGCCGACTGCCATAGTACCAAGTGCACCATAACGTGTATGTGAATCAGAACCAAGTATCATTTTTCCGCCGCCGGCAAGCATCTCTCGTGCAAACTGATGGATAACTGCCTGATGAGGTGGTACATAGATTCCGCCGTACTTCTTTGCACATGTGAGACCAAACATGTGGTCATCCTCATTGATTGTTCCACCAACTGCACAAAGGCTGTTGTGACAGTTTGTAAGTACATACGGGATAGGGAATTTCTCAAGTCCTGAAGCTCGTGCTGTCTGGATGATACCTACAAATGTGATATCATGCGATGTAAGCTTATCAAACTTAATCTGAAGCTTGTCCATATTGCCGGATGTATTGTGCTCCTTTAAAATACCGTAAGCAATTGTCTCCTGCTTAGCTGTCTGTTTATCGATGTCCATGCCGGTCTTGCTTTTGACAGCTGCCTGAGCCTCTGGTCCATCAATTATTACTTCCTTACCGTTTAAAAGGTAAGCACCATTTTCATATAATTTCACTTATTCTACCTCCGTATGTGTATTTCAAAATTCTTTTATTTACTATTATATAATA
>OHKG01000575.1_pt1 | contig 14580 bp, 15 predicted proteins | sample 1568701 | NCBI WGS metagenome assembly OHKG01 (sample SAMEA3879529, study PRJEB24766) | human gut metagenome | biome: human-associated habitat; feature: feces | place: USA | collected 1985/1987 | reverse complement strand
CCCCGTCAGAAGGCCCTGTAGGGCGGTTTTAGGCAGTTCAGGTAGCCGCGTCGGCTATTAATGTGTGTGTCTTTATTGTATTGATTATTAAGTGATTAAATGGTTCAGAATTCTTTTGAGGGACGGTGGAGGGACGGAAAAGACTACAGAATAGGAAGTTTTACAAATGATGGAAAGGAGAAATTTCCGGCTTTTAACCGGTTTCCCTCATGATGAATCATTGAAGATGTTTTATAATGATTATTAACATTAATGGATAATCTGATAGAATACATGTGCCTCTCATCTTCGTCTGAAGCCCAATTCTATTCATTTATATTCTTCTATTGAATAAAATCCACCTTTTTTATTCAATACGGTTGATAAAATGAATAAAAACAGTTATCTTCGCCTGAAAAGGCAGGTAAAAGATACTCAATGTCTCATTCTCTAATCAATACTTCCATGAAGAATATCCTACTCAGTCAACGCAAGGAACGTGACAGGCTGTTGTCACAGTCCTATCTTCTACGTCATTCCAACTATGATTTCAACACGTTATTGGCAAGCAGGCAGATTAAGCTGATAACCGGTCCTCGTAGATGTGGAAAGTCTACCCAGGCTTTGCTGATGCTTCAGAATAGGAATTTCGCATATCTGAATTTCGATGACAACGAACTGCTCTCCCACTGGGATGAGAATCTGGTGATGGAAATGCTGGGAGATGTCTATCCGGAGTATGAGTATCTGCTGCTTGATGAGGTACAGAACATTGACGGATGGGATCTTTTTGTATCCAAACTTTACCGGAGCGGGGTGAATCTGGTGGTGACAGGGAGTAACGCCAGGCTATTGAGCAGTGAAATGGCTACTGCGTTGACAGGCCGTTACCTGCAGATTGAGATGCTTCCGTTCGGACTGGCGGAGTTCTTCGAATGGAAGCGTGTTACTCCGGATGCGGACACTGTGGATGTTCGGGTACTGCTGGACGATTATTTACGTAACGGTGGTTATCCGGAAACATTGGAATTGCGTAGTCTGACCGGAAGCTATCTGTCCACTTTGTTCGATTCCATTGCGCTGAAGGATGTGGCTAAGCGTCATAAGGTACGTAATATTACCGACCTGAACAACCTTTCCGAATATCTGATTTCAAATTTCTGCAATCCCTTGAGCTTTAACGATGTGGCCGGAGACCTCGGTTTTTCCAGTGTAGCAACGACAAAGAAATACATGGAATATTTAAGAGAACCTTACCTGTTCTTTTATCTACCACGCTTTAACAACAAGCTGAAGCTGATGAAGAAGGCTCCGCAGAAGATTTATGTGGTAGACAACGGTTTCGTTACAGCCAAGGCTTTCAGTCTGAGTGAGAATCTGGGACGCCTGTTGGAGAACCAGGTATTTGTAGAACTGCTGAGGCGGGGATATGATACACAGGCCTCGCTATTCTATTACCGCTCCCGTAACGACAAGGAAGTGGATTTTGTTGTCCGGAAAGGTACACGGATAGAAGCCCTCATCCAGGTCTGCTATGATATGACCATGCCGCGGACTGAAAAGCGTGAGGTGGACAGCCTGGTGGAATGTGCCGGAGAACTGAAATGCGACAATCTGATAATTATAACAGAAAATGAGGAACGGATAATCGAGAAGGACGGGTATCGGGTAAAAGTGATTCCTGTCAGATTGTTTTAAAACATTCTGTAGAAATCCCTAAACATCTTGTCCTTAAGATTTGCCGGCGCTTCTACACGGACTGTTTCGATAAGCCAGTCTACAGCTCGGCAATAAAAAATAAGCAAGCTTCTTTTTGTATTGCTCTCGCCTTTCACTATCTTTCTATAAGCTAGGATGCGGTTCGGGATAGTCAAACTTGAAAAACTTTGTTTTTCGTTTGCCTCTCCACTCACCTTTCGCTATCTTTGCCTAAACAGCATGTGCATCGTTTTTTCATTGTTCATTATTAATTATTCATTGGCAACATGAAGTTTCCTATCGGCATACAGAGTTTCGAGCGTATCATCGAAGGTGGTTTCGTCTATGTGGACAAGACCGCGATGATCTATGATCTGACCCACGAAAGCAACATCTATTTCCTGAGCCGCCCCCGGAGGTTCGGCAAGAGTCTGCTGGTCTCTACCCTGGAGAACTATTACCTGGGACGCAGGGAACTGTTCAAGGGACTGGCTATCGAGAAGCTGGAGACGGAATGGAACGTCCATCCGGTTTTCCATGTGGATTTCAACGGAGCAAACTTCACACGGGAAGGTGTATTGGAAACGATGCTGGAGGATTATGTGGACAAATGGGAAAAACAATATGGCCTGCAGACAAATCCGGAACTTGAAGTAGGACTACGTTTCCGTGATATCCTCAGTGCCGCCCACGAGCAGACGGGTCGTCGGGCGGTAGTCCTTATTGATGAATATGACAAGCCGATTCTGGATGTACTGGATACGGATTCTGAGCTGGAGGACAGCCACCGGAATATGCTGAAGGGTTTCTATTCGGTCTTCAAGGGAGCGGACAGCCACCTGCAGTTCGTATTGCTGACGGGAGTGACGAAATTCTCCCAGGTAAGCGTGTTCAGCGGTTTCAACCAGCCGGACGACATCAGCATGGATGCCCGTTACGAGACGTTGTGCGGTATCACCCAGGCGGAACTGGAGCATTATTTCGCCGGACCGATAGCCGCTATGGCCCGTCAATACGGGGTTACATTGGAAGAGATGTACCGACGTCTGAAACTCCAGTATGACGGCTACCACTTCTGTGAGAAAATGACAGATGTGTACAATCCTTTCAGCCTGCTCAATGCCTTCGGAAAGAGACAGCTCCGTAACTACTGGTTCAGTTCAGGGACTCCTACGTATCTGATTCGCCTGCTGGCACATTTCAAGGAGAACATGAACGAGCTGACGGGAAAATACTACCGACCGGAGGAGTTCATCGACTACAAGGCGGATGTGGAGCAGCCTCTTCCGATGATCTACCAGAGCGGTTATCTCACCATCAAGGACTACGACATGCGCCGGAACCGCTTCCTGCTGGATTTCCCGAACAACGAGGTAAAGGATGGTTTCCTGACGGCCCTTACTACCTCTTATCTGCAACCGAAGAAGCGTGTGGAGGGATGGATAGACGATGTGGTGGATGCCCTTGAAGCCGGTGCGACGGATACCTTGTGTACGCTGTTCACTTCGTTTCTGGCAAGTATTCCCTACACGATGCGTCGTAAGGAGGATGAACCGGAACGTGAACGGTATTTCCAGTATACCTTTTACCTGATTTTCCGTATGCTGAGCGTCTACACGGTCTATGTCGAGAAGGCGCAGAGCCAGGGACGGGTAGACTGTGTGATAGAGACCCCGCAGTATGTCTACATCTTCGAGTTCAAGCTGGACGGAACGGCTGCCGAGGCCTTGCAGCAGATTGAAGAAAAAGGGTATGCCCGCGAATATGTAGCCGACACAAGAAAGCTGTATAAGATAGGAGCATCCTTCTCTTCGGAGACAGGGACTATCGGTGAATGGCAGGTGCTTCCGTCATTCTCTCGTCAGGATACAGATTAAGTAATAGATGGGGGTTGTCATTGACGGACCTTACTGTGCGAAATGTTTTATCTTGAAATCTTTTTTGCTAACAGTTACTCTATATTACGGTAGAAGACTTCCCGGTTGGTGAAAGTCTTGATAAATCTAGGCGATGTCAGCCGCTCCCATCGCTATCAGAGGGCTGTGGATGGTAGTGATGAAATGGATATTCGGGAAAGTATTTGACAGTACCTTCAGGAACGGCGTTACCAAGACAGATGTAGGTCTGCTTTGTCTATCAGGACGATTCCTTTCCCCTGTAGCGGGTCTGCCAGTTGCGGATTGGCCTCAGCCAGTCTGGAAGTGATATCCGCCACCAGCGCTACAATAATACGTAACCGTCACTCATTTGTTCGATACGTACAGTACGACAGTTCTTTCCCCATGGCAAACCGCATAGGTGACAGCAAGATTCCGGGATTCCTGTAGTGTCCGTTCAGCATGCTGTACAGGGCATTCCGTACAGCTTTCAGTGTAGGAGATTCATACTGATAATCTTCCCGTTCCACCTTTTTCCGACGTTCCATATCCTCCTGATAGGCGAATCATTGGAAGAATTGCTTAACCTATAAGCAATCTTCAATACATATCCGCTCATTAATTGAGCAATTTTATCGATATTTCTGCTTATTTGTTGAGCAGAATCATTATCTTTGCAGAAACGCATTCTTCTAATAACTATGGATAGACTACAGGAAAGATTCAGCAAGCTACTGTCGGAAACCGGTTCGGATTTCCACCGCTATATGTATCATCGTATCAACTGGAACAGCCGGATGATTGGGCTGACCGGTCCACGCGGTGTAGGCAAGACCACGCTTATCCTTCAATACCTGAAGGAGAACCTTCCCCGTGAACGGTCACTCTACGTTACGGCAGAAGATTTCTATTTTGCGGAGCACCGGTTGCTCGATCTGGCCGATGCGTTTGTCAGATATGGAGGCAAATACCTGTTCATTGATGAGATACATCGCTACAAGGACTGGTCGAAGGAACTGAAGCTGATGTACGACTATCACCCCGAACTGCAGGTGGTCTTCACCGGTTCGTCCGTGCTGGACATCCATCAGGGAGTTGCCGATCTGAGCCGTCGGGCGGTGATGTACCACATGCAGGGGCTTTCGTTCCGGGAATACCTCAACCTGTTCCATGGCTTTGACTTCCCGGTACTGTCTTTCGAGGACATACTTGCGCTGAAGATGGATATCCCTTCCGGTTTCCATCCGTTCGAATACTTTCCTGAGTATCTCCGGCAGGGGTATTATCCGTTCCCGCACGATGATTTCGATACCCGGCTCATGCAGATGGTCAACCTGAGTATCGAGACGGACATTCCCCAGTATGCGGGTATGAACATTTCCACTGCACGTAAGCTCAAGCGCCTGCTGGCGGTCATTGCCCGGAGCGTCCCCTTCAAACCGAACATCAGCACGCTGGCTACCGTGCTTAATGTCAGCCGGAACAGTGTAGCGGACTATTGTCTGTATCTGGAAGAGGCGGGTCTGATAGCCCAACTGCGTGACGATACAGAAGGTATCCGTGGCTTGGGAAAGGTAGACAAGATTTATCTGGATAATACGAACCTCATACATGCCTTGGGTCGGGAGAGTGCCGATACCGGCAATGTGCGTGAGACGTTTTTCTTTAACCAGATGCGGGTCAATCAGGAGGTAATCACCTCATCAGTTTCTGATTTTCAGATTCAGGGTTGTACGTTCGAAGTCGGTGGTCGTAAAAAGGGACAGAAGCAAATTGAAGGTCTCAGCCGAGGGTATGTAGTAAAAGATGAGATAGAGTACGGACACGGGAATGTGATTCCGCTCTGGATATTTGGGTTTGGCTATTGAATTTTGAGTTTAATAAAAAAGTAGAGGCATAAAAAAAGCGGCTCAAACGAGCCGCTTTTTTATTAAAATAAAGATTACTCTTCTACAATAATCTTGATAGGTACATTAGTAAATGTCTTGGTATATCCCCAACGGTCAGTAACCTGGATATTTACGTGATCTGTAACAGTTTTAACAACACCTCTTGCAGTGATTACAAATGCACCTTCAACAGCAGGAGTAGTTTCTGTAGCTGCCTTTGGCAATCTATATTGAACGGTGCTGATGTAATCAGAGTTTGATGCATCAATTACTACATTAGCAATTTGAGCAGCTGACCAATGATCTTTAATTACAGATTGGCCATTTTCAATAATCGGATTTTGTTCAACTACTGAACCTGGTTTATTTCCAAAGCCATCTTTGTTAGGAACAATCGTGTACTTATTCTTATTATAGTCTGTCAACCAAACCATATCTGCAGTAATCAGAGCGCCACCTTCGTTATTTGCTTTAACAGAAATAGCATCGCCTTCATAGCTGATTTGACCTTCATAAATTGGGCTCATCACTTTAACAGTAAACTTAGTGGAAATCTTATCTGATTTTTCAGCATATTTCCATCCTGTACCATTAAATACATAAGCATTGCTCTTATCTTTGGCTGCAGTAGCTTTAACTGTCAGAACCTGACCGTAACCAAATTCTCTACCTGTACCATCCCCCCAATCACTGTCACTAAGCTGAATATATGATTTTGATGTTGCATTAGTTTCAGTATTGCCATCTGCATCTTTTACAAATTCTGCCAACTCATTTGATTTAAATTCTACACCATTAAGTGTAAATACAGTATTAGTATCAAATGTCAGAGTAGCAGCAGCATCTGTTGATGTGAAGAATGTTTTAACCTGCTGAGGTTTAGAATCTGTATTCTTGTCATAGTACATTACAACATTGCCATCGGCATCAACGAATCCTTCTTTCGGAACGAACAAATCAGCAACTGATGGAGCTGTGAATGTTACAGGAACAACAAAGCTTGAAATTGCTTCAGCAGTATTAGTGCTACCATTCATGAATGATACTTTCAAGTAATATTGTTTATCAAGTGAAAGTCCACTCTTATTGTCTAGATTTACATTCAAAACAATATTCTGCAGATTTGAAACTTCGTCAGCTACTTTACCATCTGCTTTTCCATATAATGCAGTTAATGAACCGTTAGGTGTAACCGTAGTTCCTGTAGGAGTTGTCTTAGCATCAATTGTTTTTAAGAGCTGTGTACAAGCGGCATCGTTGTAAACATTATAAGTAATATCAGACAACTTAGCACCATATATAATCTTATCCCAATTTGCGGTATTTGCTTCCTTAAACTTATCGATAGAAAGAACAATTGCGTCATTGTTATAATTCTGATCCTTAAGATTTGCAACGTTGAATGTTACAGCATCGTATGCAATATTGCTTGATACTTCAGCGCTCAATTTAATTGTATACTTGGCAGATTTCATGTTTCCAGCAATATCCAATGTGTGTACAGTAACAGAGATTGTAACATCTTTTGTCGTTGCACTATCAGGATTCTTGGTAATTTTGAATGTACGATTCAAATCATCATATTCAATACCGAATACTTCCTTATCTGTATCACTGAATTCAAATATGGGGCATAGAACGAAGCGGTTTTTTCAATGGTCGGGAAAAATGGGCGAAAGGTTTTGAAAACCAAAGGGTTTAGGCATGATCGGGAAAATGGGCTGAATATTTCGAAGCGGTTTTTCTCTTTACATGGCTTACATCTGCTTTACGTTTGAGGGGCTTTTCTTCGGATATTCGGGGGATTGCTTTACATCGGGCTTGCAGATGGGGCTAAAACGGCCTGGAAGGGTTTTATTTTCGGCTGTGTGGCCGTTTTATGGCTGGGTTGATGGATTTTGTTATATGATGGTGTGAACGGCTGTGTGGCCGTTTTTTTGTGCCTATTTTTAAAGATGTTGCCTTAAAATTCTTCCAAATAAGTATTATTTGGTATATTTGCAGCATAATAGAAACGAATATGGCAAAAGTGATTCATGTGCATTTGCTGCATAAAATAGACGGGACGAAGCAGAAAGATTGGTATTTCAGCAGTATATCGGCTGTTTATACGGTTCTGACGGCAGATCAGGTGGGGGCAACCAAGAATTACCTGCTTCATGCCGGGCTGTCTGGTAACGGCACAATATGCACGAAAAAGGCTATAATTAAGCAATCTACGCTCATCTCGGGTGGTAGTAAGGGAATGGTTAGAACGATATAATAGCGCCGTTAGAAAGGCTTGTAGGCGTTATTTCTTTGAATGCTGATTGGGGAGCTTATGGCTCCCTTTTTTTATGCCCCTACGGTTGGTTTTATTTGGTTAGGGGTTACTATTGGGGTTACTGTTAGGGGTTACTACTTCTTTAAGTTAGGGGTTACTTTAGGGGTTACTTTTTCAGTTCTCAGAGGGTACGCCCGAAATAGGAAACTATGTTATAAATGAAAGCAAGTGCCGTTTTTCTCTGTTTTCAGAGAGGAAAAACGACACTTGTTTGTGTGATATACCTTATTATAATAAAATAAATCCTTTGATTTACAGTGTATTTACGAGTTTGCTTCAGGTAAATTCCTTCAAAAGTGTGTGCGTGCGTCCTTTTTTAGCCTTCTGTAGGAGGCATGCGTGTACCACTTAGAAGAACTTGCTGATACTTCCGATTACTTCAAAGACATTGATGATGCGTGATTTGTCGAATTCCTGTTCATCGTAGTCATTGGTGTTGATGGGGATGAAGCGCAGCTTGTCCGGATCCGGCGACCTGCGGAGGATTTTAATGGTGCGGATGGTATCCAACACCACTGCATAGATTTCGCCATATTGGATGTCGTTGAGTGTGCATTGGTGCAGGGCAATGATGTCGCCATGGTTTATTTTGGGTTCCATGGAGTGCCCGGTGACATTGCACCAAAGGCTGGCTTTTTCGAATCCCCTTATTACAATGTTGGTGGCAGGTATGTTTACCTGTGAATTAAACACTTCATCAAAGCCCCCGATAAAGTCCACATCGTAGTATGGTGTACCGATGGATGGGTTCATAGATGTGGTAGGCAGAGTCGAAGAATTTGCTTCGTCTATTGTTTTAATGCCGTTCAAATCATCTTTCAACATGCTTCCTGCACCAGTAAGTAACCAATCGGCAGATAATTCCGGATAGGCTAATAGAATTTTTTCAATATTCATTGAGCTCATGCCTTTGCCAGACACCTTTGCTTTCCCAATAAGTCCAACAGAAAGACCGGCATTAACAGTCATTTGATTGTCATTTATGCCCTTTTTCTCCATGAAATATTGAAGTCTTTCTATAAAATTCATATCCTTATATTGATTTTCTTCCATATTTAGTTTGATGTATTGAAATAATTCTATATATTTGCAGCGTGTTTAAGATGTAAACAGCGCGCCAAATATACAAAAAAGGCGTGTGATTAGCGAATTTTAAGGATTAAAGAAAATGAAAGCAAAAGTAATTATAGCTCAAGCAACAGCCGAGACCGCCGAAGCTCTTTACGGACTGGTCAAGAAGATGGTAGATACAACAGCAATCAAGGCTTATCCCAGTGTAGATTATCAGGCAGTTTTCTTTTCAGCTGATAGATACGACTTAGACTTTGTAAAAAGAGTATTGGCGGATAAGTGCTTTTCTTTCAAAATTGAAGATGCAGAATAATACAATAAAATAAGTGAGTTTATGACACAGCAAGAATTTATGGAACGGACGGGGATAACCCCTACAGCAGAGGATTTTGATTACATCCATGCGGTTTATCTGAACACTTCGATGAACAAGGATGAGTTCTGCAAAGATTTCAAGAAACATGGGGACAGCCGGATTATCCGCGATGTTCATGTGCGAGTGCTGAACTATGAAATGAAATGTGAACGTCAAAAGGAAGTTATCGACAACCTGACCGATTTTCTGATTGGCAAGGCACATGCGTATGACGATACCGATTTCCGCAAAGAAGCGGTAGGGCTGGTCGGTGAGATGGAAGTGGTGAAACGGACCATTGAATTGGGGCTTCCGCTTTGGGATGAAGACAGGATGGTTGTCCTTTCGATGATAGAAGAACAAGGCAAATAGATTGCCGGATAACTGGCAGCCCGGAAAGACGGGCAGGGGCGGCAGGCACGGCCGGAGAGTTGGTAAATCGAAATAAGAAAGCGTAGAAAGCCGTCGGGGTTCGATTCCCCGCGCCCCACGATATAAACTTTTAAAATTTAGAGTTATGGCAAAGAATTTCAATCCGAGAACAGCAGAGAGTCTGTTCAAACAGAAGTTGCGCACGATGATAGGCAGTACGGCACATACGCAGAATATTGCCGACCAGGCGATGGAGCTGGCTGGACAATTCATGACGGAGGATGAGATAAGCAACTCGGATGCCTACCGGGTGATAGAGAATGTGAGCTGTGTGTGTGAGGAAGCGATGCAGGTGCTGGTCGAAGAACTGCAGAAAGGGACACGCCTTCATGAAATACTGACGGGTGATTAGGAAATAGCGGAAGCCGTTGAAAACCTTTGAACGAACGATAACGATTAAAAAGTATGACGATATGAGAAAGCAGATTTTGACAGATAACGAGACCAAGACCTTCTTGATGAAGACATTCGGATGCAGCCGTCAGGCTGTGTGGCAAGCACTGAATTTTGTCCGTGACAGCGATCAGGCGCGCCGGATACGCACTCTTGCCCTGAAGCGAGGCGGCAAACTGACTGACGGGAACTTCATCCCGAACTGCGAAACCACCTTCGAGGAGTGCGAGAAGACCATGACCTGCACTTTCGGTCCCCGTGTAAAACTCGTGGTCCACAGAAAGACCAATGATGTGGATGTGTACGTGGACGGAAAACGGACTGAAACCTACCAATGTGAATTTGTATCGGATTTCATGCAGCTGCAGCACGAGACCCAACAGATGGCATCTGCCTTATAAATAGAAATGAAATGGAGTATTATGGAAAGATATTGTGCATATCCTACAATGACCTGACTTACGATGACCGACCGGTGATGGTGAACGGAAAGGCAGACTACAGCAGAAGCCGCACGCTGAAAGGAGTTCATCCTTCCACTCTTTCCGAAGAAGAACTTGCTCCCATCATGTCGATACCCAATTACAAGAAGTTAGCGGCAAAGGAGAAAATCAATGTAGTTCGATCCGGAAGAGGTCTGGGAGGTTACGTTTTGGTAGAAATAGCCACCATGCCCCTACGGTTTCAGGAAAGGATAAAACTAAAATACGGAGATATGAAAGAAGACGTAATAAGAAACTGGCTCGGCAGCCATTACCACATCGATGCGAAAGCCCGGGAATTTTACACCCGGTTCCGTTTTGACAACGGAGATACACTGCCACCGGAACACATCCAAGAATATACGGTAAACGCTTCGGTAATTGAGGCAGTGATGCGTGCCATGGAGGATGCCACGTTTATGCGAAAGGCCATGAAGGCCGGGCCGGTGAACTGGGGCGAACTGGCAGGAGCCATCAGTTACTACCAAGCAGAGTTCGGACATACCTTGCCTGTCAGTTCCAACCGCTTCAAGAAGCGTGTGAATGACTTCAAGGCCAACGGCTATGAAAGCCTTATCAGCCGCAAGTTCATGAACCAGAACCGCCGGAAAGTGACCTATGACATTGAACGCCTGCTGCTGAGCATCGATGCCCAACCGGAGCAGCCCTTCAATACCACCGTGTGGGAACAGTACAATCTATTTGTGCAAGGAGAACTGGAGCTATATGACCCCGAAACCGGCGAGGTGTTGAATCCGGCAGACTTTACCGACAAGGATGGAAATCCGCTGGTATTGAGCCCGGCCACAGTAGCCAACTACCTGAACAACCCCAAGAACAAGGCCCTTCGCGGTAAGCTGCACATGAGCCAATGGGATTTCAACAATGCCTACCGTCCTTATCATCTGCGCAGCATCGGTGAATATTCCTTGAGTAAGGTTTCTCTTGACGACCGCGACCTGCCGCGCCCAATGAAGGATGGCAACCGAGTGAAAGCCTATTATGCCTACGATGTGGTGAGCGGTGCTGTGGTGGGATATGCCTACAACCGGTACAAGACTACCGAGTTATTTTTAGACTGCATGCGAAACATGTTCCAGACCCTGGACCGGAACGGCATGTATATCCCCGCCGAGTTAGAAGTGGAACACCACCTGGTAAGCGACTTTGCCGACGGATTGATGCAAGCCGGTACCGTCTTCCCCCTGATCCGCTGGTGTAACCCCGGGAACTCGCGTGAAAAACGTGCCGAGCACAAGAACCGCGAAAAGAAATACGGTGTGGAGAAACGCACGCAGGTAGGTATCGGCCGATGGTATGCCAAGCTGGAGGCCAACCGCCCGAAGGAAGAAAAGGTGTATGACGAAAAGAACAACACCTACAAGGTGAAGACCTATAGTTATGAAGAATTGGTAGCCGATGATATACGCGCCATTGAGACCTTCAACGCACAGCCTCACCCCAACCAAAAGCGCTATCCGGGCATGAGCCGTTGGGATGTGCTTTGCGCCCATCAGAACCCGAACCTTGCACCTTGGGACAAGGCCGTTCTTTACCGGTTCATCGGACAGCACACCGAAACAACCATCCGGCAGAACACCTACTGCACGGTGATGTACAACCAATACGGACTGCCCAGCCCGGAAATCATCGAAAAGCTGGAGCCGAGGAACTACAAGGTAGATGCCTATTATCTGCCCGATGCCGACGGAACCATCAACGAGGTATATATCTACCAGAACGGACGATATATCGCCACCTGCAAGCCCGTAGCCCGTTACAATGAGAATACAGCCGAGCAGACCGAGTACGACAAGGCAGCCTATACCGAACAGTCCAAGTATGTAGCTCAATTCGACAAGATGATGAAGGACGGCAAGATCAAGCGTGTGGGCATCCTTGCCAAAGAGGAGGCAAAGCTGATAACAGAGGTACAGGCGGAAGCCGTTCCCCTTCCTGCACAAGCCGAGGAAGAAGATTACTCAGCCTATATGGACATCAGTGCCTTCGAGCATGATGCAGTAGCCAAGATATAATTAACGACGTTAGAACGAATTTAAAACAGCATTCAAATGGAAATAACAAATGAAGTAAAGCAACGTATTGTGGCAGCGATAGCCGCCGACCGTGAAAATTATCCCAGTGACAACCGCCATGCCACGGCACTGGGCATAGCCCCCAGCGTTTACAATGCCATCAAGCGGGGCAATTATGAAAAGCAGGTCAGTGATGCCAACTGGGTAGGTATAGCCCGAAGATTAGGCGTGCAACTGCGTACAGAAATACCTTGGCTGGCAGCACAGACCCCGACCTACGTGTTTGTGAGCAAGCAGCTGGAAGTGTGCCAGGGAAGCGGGCTGAGTGCCATCCTGTGCGATATGCCCAATATCGGCAAGACCTTTACAGCGAAAGCTTACGTGAAGCAGCACAAGCACGCCGTATATGTGGACTGCAGCCAGGTGAAGACCAAACTGAAGCTGATACGCTACATTGCCAAGGAATTCGGTGTGACCAGCAACGGACGCTATAGCGACGTGTATGAGGATCTGGTGGCCTACCTGCGCACGATTGATACGCCCCTGGTTATCCTGGATGAAGCCGGGGACCTGCAGTATGAAGCCTTCCTGGAGTTAAAGGCGCTTTGGAACGCTACGGAACGCTGCTGTGCCTGGTATATGATGGGTGCCGACGGATTAAAGGAGAAGATCAACCGCGCCATCGAAGGCAAGAAGGTGGGCTATACCGAAATGTTGAGCCGCTACGGTGACTCCTACAGCAAGGTGACCCCGGACGATGCGCAGGAACGCGAAAAGTTTCTGAAGGCACAGGCTGCCATCGTCGCAAAAATCAATGCCCCGGACGGTGCCGACATTGCCAAGATTGTTCATAGCACCGGAGGCGGCTTGCGGCGCGTATATACCGAAATCGAAAAATTAAGGAGGATGCAGGCATGATAAGCAAGATAGAAATGCAAGCGATGGATGCTGTTATCGGTATCCATCGCGAGATGAGAAAAGCGAATGAGATAGACTGGGAACAGCGCAGATATGAAATTGCCAAAAGCATGCTTCCGGTAGTAAGAAGCAATTCATCAGGTATAATGTCTATAAAACAAGTTGCCAGACTTGCTGTGGACTATGCTGATGCTCTTATTGAAGAATTGAAAGGAGGTAACCGTGAAACTGAAGAGAGCCTACAGTCCCGGTGAGGTGCTGAACATGAAGATTCCCCGGTTCGAGTTTTCCGGGGACTGGCAAACCTCGATAGGCAACCCGGCCAAGAGCGGCGTGTGGATTATTTGGGGAGCCAGCGGAAACGGTAAGAGCAGCTTTGTGATGCAGCTGGCCAAGTACCTGTGTAGCTTCGGACGCGTAATTTATGACAGTTTGGAAGAAAGTACCGGTTTGTCGTTCCAGATGAGCCTGAAACGGCACAAGATGGGTGAAGTGAAAAAGAAGCTGATTATCCTTGACCGGGAACCGATGGAGCAATTGGAGGAACGGTTACGGCGCAGAGGCAGTCCCGGAATCGTGATTATCGACAGCTTCCAATACAGCGGCTTGAACTACAAAACCTACAAGGAGTTCAAGGAACGTCATCCCAAGAAACTGTTTATCTTCATCAGCCATGCCGAGGGGCTTCATCCGGCAGGTAGAAGCGCCCGCAAGGTGGAATATGATGCCGATGTGAAAATCATGGTAAGCTGTTTCAAAGCCTGGTGCAAAAGCCGCTTTATGGAGCGGCCCGGTGAGCCCTACGTGATATGGGAAGAAGGTGCTGCCAAAACATTGAAGGACGATAATATGGAGGATTATTTGAATGATGGAATGGGAGAATAAGCTGTACCAGATACTCCTGAAAGAACAGGAAGCGGAGGCCGTGGTGGACGATTGGGTAGAACGTAACATACAAAGCGACCTCCGTCTGCGCAGGGCCAAGACAAAGGGACACGTAGTGATAGAAACCAGGGATGTGATGTTTGCTCGGAATATTCAGGTATGGCATCCGTCCTGCCAAATAAACATTAAAGATTTGAAGTGATGGAAAAGAAAGAAGAAAAGAAAGTGTGCTGCATCTGCGG